>JGI994J12354_10001593_pt1 | contig 22958 bp, 25 predicted proteins | sample IntmicLarv3ML3BL_FD_12354 | JGI IMG/M metagenome (IMG submission 12354) | reverse complement strand
GCCCGTTTCTTATACTGTGTTGCTTCTTCCTCTGCACCGGACAGGCGAATCATGCAGTAGATGAATCTTGCCACGCAGCCGACACGGATGAGCATAGCTATCATCAAGGCGATTTCATTTGTAATTGTCATAATGCGCCCCCTTTACTTAATGGTTAACCGCATTGAGGTTGGCGAAGGATTCAAGCTCCATATCGACTTTAACATTGACCTATCGCATTTCAACATTCAGCTTGACGGGCTGACTTTTGGGCAAAACAAAACGGCTTGATACTTTCCGTATCAAGCCGTCCGGTGGTGGACCCGAAGAGGATCGAACTCTCGACCTCTGCATTGCGAACGCAGCGCTCTCCCAGCTGAGCTACGGGCCCACATCTACCACCTGCGCACATCACACAGACAGCCCTTGAATTGTAGCACTAACACAAAAAAAAGTCAAGCCAAATCCACGGATTTTTCATCAATTTTCTCCCGCCCGACACCCATGCCTCTCCCGCCCCACTCTCCCCTTCCAAGCACACAAAAAAGCCTCTCCCGAAACCATCGGGAGAGGCTTTTGCAAATGTCTTTGCAGCAATTAACGCTTGCTGAACTGCGGTGCGCGACGAGCCGCTTTGAGGCCGTACTTTTTACGCTCCTTCATACGCGGATCGCGCGTGAGGAAGCCTGCAGCCTTCAGAGCCGGGCGATACTCGGGGTTGAGCAGCAGCAGTGCTCTGGAGATGCCGTGACGCAGGGCACCTGCCTGACCGGTGACGCCGCCGCCAGCGACGGTTGCAACGATGTCCACTTTGCCCACAGTCTCAGTGAGAACAACCGGCTGACGGGTGATGAGCTTCAAGGTCTCAAGACCGAAGTAATCATCAATGTCGCGGCCGTTGATGGTAATTTTTCCGGTCCGGGGGGTGCACGCGGGCGACGGAGCTTTTGCGGCGGCCGGTGCCGTAGTGATAAGGCTTTTTACTCTGATACATTTCGCAAATCCTCCTCTTAACCCTGTGTCCAAATTTCCGGCTTCTGCGCCGCATGGCTGTGAGCCTCGCCCTGGAAAATCTTCAGTCGGCTCATAGACTCTCTGGCGATGATATTCTTGGCCAGCATGCCGCGAACCGCCAACTGCATGGCAAGCTCCGGCTTCTCCTGCATGAGCTGGCGATACTTGGTCTCTTTCAGACCGCCGACCCAGCCGCTGTGGCGGCGATAATACTTCTGGTCGAGCTTCTTGCCGGTGAGAACTGCCTTCTCCGCATTGATCACGATAACAAAATCGCCGCAGTCGGCATGGGGGGTGAACTCGGGCTTGTGCTTGCCGCGAAGCAAGTTTGCAGCAATTGCTGCGGTTTTGCCAAGGGGGCGGCCAGCTGCGTCAACGATATGCCAGCTGCGCACGATGTTTCCCTTGTTTGCCATAAATGTGGACATGGTGAAACCTCCAAAACCTCTATCATAAAATTTTTGATTGACCTTTTTCCGTTGGAATCGTACAATGGTCTTTGTGGCCGGCCTCTCGCCGCCGCCAAACACAGGTATCAATTGCAACAGTACATTTATATCACTGTTTGCAAGCCTTGTCAACAAGCATTTTTCATTTTTCTCGCATTGCTCTGAAATACACCTGTTTTCTCTCGTATGCTCCAATTTTCTAAAAGACAATTTCACTTTGAGGTGCTATAATGAAACGAATTCTCAGCCGGATGCGCCGGTGCCTGGACGACTATGACATGATTTCCCCCGGCGACCATGTGGCCGTAGGGGTCTCCGGCGGCAAGGACAGTCTCGTTACGCTGACCGCCCTCGCCCGCCTTTCCAAGTTCTACGACAAGCCTTTTACTGTTTCCGCCCTGTCGCTTGACTTGGGCATGCCCGGCATGGATTTTCAGCCGCTGGTGGACTTCTGCGCCCAAATTGACGTGCCGCTCACCATCGTGAAGAGCGAAATTTATTCAATTATCTTCGAGATGCGCAAGGAAAAAAATCCCTGCTCCATGTGCGCTAAAATGCGGCGGGGTGCGTTGCACGCCGCTCTGGAAGAGCGGGGCATCACCAAAATTGCGCTGGGGCATCACTATGACGATGCCATCGAGACCTTTTTCCTCTCGCTGTTCTACGAGGGGCGCATCTCCTGNTTCCAGCCNGTCACCTATCTCGACCGCACCGATGTCACTCAGATTCGCCCCCTGCTCTACTGCGGCGAGCAGCTGGTGCGCACGGTGGCCGCCAGGGAACAGCTCCCCATTATCCACAACACCTGCCCCGCCGATGGCTACACGAAACGGCAGGAGATTAAGGACTTGGTGAAGGAGCTCGAGGGGCGCTACCCCGAGCTCAAGCAGCGGGTGTTCGGCGGAATGCAGCGCCATCCCTTGCTCGGTTGGGAGCCTAACAATTACCGGCGGCATCCCCTGCCCAATGAGGATTGAATATGTCTGAATTCACCATCCGTTTTGCGCAGGAGAGCGACTGCGCCTTGATTCTGGACTTCATCCGCCAACTGGCGGACTACGAGCAGCTCGCCCAGCAAGTGGTTGCCACCGAGGAAGGCTTGCGGGAATCGCTGTTCGCCCGACGGCAGGCGGAGGTCGTGCTGGCCTTTGAGGGCGGCGAGGCGGTGGGCTTTGCCCTGTTTTTCCACAACTACTCCACCTTCCTCGGCAAGGCCGGACTTTATCTGGAGGATTTATTCGTCAAGGAGGCCCACCGCAGCAAGGGTTACGGCAGGGCGCTGTTTGCACATCTCGCAGGGCTTGCGCTAGAGCGGGGCTGCGAGCGGCTGGACTGGTGGTGCCTCGACTGGAACCAAAGCGCCATTGATTTTTACACCCGGCTCGGCGCAGAGCCCATGAGCGACTGGACAGTTTATCGGCTGGGCACGGAGGCCATGAAAAAATTGGTGGAGAAAAAAGAACAATCGTTCTAAGTGGAACATTGCAAAAAATGATGCAGATGCCCTCACCTTCAGAGTTCGGAAAACTGTTTCAAAGAATACAGTGAAAGTATGGGCATTCAAATAATACAAATGTTCCACGTGGAACATTCGAAAAAACGAAATCATGCTGTGGAACAATTGAACTGAAAAAACAAACGAGGAGCGGCGAATGAAATTCGCCGCTCCTCTTCTTTTCGTTTAGCGTGCTAATTTATTTGTCAATCTCTTCACATAAATCCGATGAGGCTGAACGCCATCACCGTCATGCCGCCGATGAGGCCATTGGTGGACAGCCGTTGGTGACCATAGCGATTGGCGGCGGGGAGCAGCTCGTCAAGCGAGATGAGCACCATGATGCCCGCAATCATGCCGTTGAGCGCCGCATAGAGCTGGTCGCTGAGAAAGGGCATGAGAATGAGGTAGCCCAGAATCGCCGCCAGCGGCTCGGTGAGGCCGGAGAGGAACGAGTAGAGGAACGCCTTTTTCCGGCTGCCCGTCGCATAGTAAATCGGCACGGAGACGGCGATGCCCTCGGGGATGTTGTGCAGGGCGATGGCGACGACGATGGGGATGGCGACCTCCACGCCCTGGAGTGCGGAGACGAAGGTGGCGAGCCCCTCGGGGAAGTTATGCAGTGCCAGCGCCACGGCGGTGACAATGCCGGTTTTATAGAGCTTTTGCTTTTTCTCCTGCTTCTTCCCCTCCCGCCTCGGCGCTTTGTCGAGGCTCGGGCCCGGGATGAGCCGCTCCAACAGGGTGAACAGCAGCATGCCGCCCAAGAAGGACAGCACCGTGAACAGGACGCTGCGCTTTTCGCTGTACACCAGCGAAAACGCCTTTACAGCGGCGGGGAAAAGCTCAATGAGAGAGACGTAAATCATTACGCCGGAGGAAAAGCCGAGGCTGGCTGAGAGGAACTTCGTGTTGGTTTTTTTTGCGAATAAAGCGATGACGCTGCCGATGCCGGTGGAGAGTCCGGCAAGGGTGGTCAACAGCAGGGCAGGTAACACATTTTCATTCATATTGATTTCCTTTCTTGCGGAGCAGGCGCAGTGCGCCACCTCCTGTGAATGTTCATGTTACCCTCATTCTATGTGTGAACGTGTTCTTTGTCCCCAAGTTTCAGTCATTACCGGCCGGGGATGGGGGGAATGGCCGCCAGCAATGCTTTTGTTTTTTCATGCTGCGGGTTGGAAAACAGCGCCTTTGTCTCTTGAAATTCGACGATTTCACCTCCGTCCATGACAGCAATTTTTTCGCACAGCGTGTACACCATGCGTAAATCATGGGAGATGACCAGCATGGCAACGCCATCCTCTCTCCCCAATTTGTTGAGTAAATTGATGATGCCCGCACGGGCGGACATGTCCAGAAAGGACACGGGCTCGTCGCAGACGATGCAGTCCGGGCGGGCAATGAAGGCGCGGGCAATCGCCGCCCGCTGCTGCTGTCCCCCGGAGAGGGTGGCGGGTGGGCGGTGCCAGGTCTCCTCGGGCAGTTCTACCCGCCGCAAGGTGGCGGCAATGTGCGCCTCGTCAGCAGTTTGCAGCGGCACGGCGACGTTTTGCCAGACACTGCGGCGGGGGTTGAGGCTCGCCGACGGGTCTTGGAACACCATTTGCAGTCTGCCGCTGAGGCGCTTGCTGTTCAGCGGGTCACCGTGGAAGAGCACCTGCCCCTCCTCCGGTCTGCGCAGACCGACAAGGGTGCGGGCCAGCGTCGTTTTTCCGCAGCCGCTCTCCCCCACGAGGCCAATGGTTTCGCCGACGGAGAGCGTGAGCGAGGCCGCTTGCACCGCCGTCACTTTGCCATAGCGACAGCTGAGGTTTTTCCCCTCAAGTACAATCATGGCCGTCGCCCCCCTTCCTGCGCAATGGCGGTCTGAATACCCTCGCCGACGGCGTTGAGCGCCAGCACGGTGAGGATGGTCAGGCCGCCGGGGACGAGCCAGACCCACGGACGGTGGGCGAGCACGGTGAGGCTTGTGGCGAGGTGGATGATGTTGCCCCATGTCGCATGTGGCGCACGGATGCCTGCGCCGAGGAAGCTTAGGCTGGATTCGGACAGAATCGCCCGCCCCGCCCGCTGTGCGGCGGCAGGAAGCACGGGGGCGGCGATGTTGGGCAGTATTTCCTGCCAGAGCAGGCGTGCGCCGCACACACCGGAGAGGCGGGCGGCGTCCAGATAGGGCAGCTCACGCACCTTGAGTGTGCCTGCGTAGACGAGGCGGGCGATGCCCGCCCAGCCCAGCAGTCCCAGAACCAGAATCAAAATCCACACACTCGGGCCGGTGATGGCCACGACGCAGAGGATGAGCACCGTGCCGGGAAAGGCCTGGCAGATGTCGGCGAGGCGCATGATGGCAAATTCCCAAGCGCCGCGGCGATAACCCGCCAGCAGGCCGAGCGGCAAACCGATGCCGACGGAGAGGGTCGCTGCGCCGCCGCCGACGAGCAGCGAGATGCGCCCGCCGAGCAGGGTGCGGGCGAGCAGGTCACGGCCGACATCGTCCGTGCCGAGGGGATGGCGCAGGCTGGGCGATTCCCAGAAGCCGCCGACGGTGGTGATGCCGTCCATAGAAAACAGCAGCGGCACGAGCAGGACAATTGCAATCTCGCAGAGGAGGAAATACAGTCCGAGGCGGGCACTGCGGGTGGGGAGCAGTCTTTTCATCTCCTCACCGCCCTTCGTAGCGGATGCGGGGATCCAGCAGGCCATAGAGGATGTCGAGCAGGAGGTTTGTCGCCAGCACCGCCATCGCCACAACGACTGTGACGCCCATGACCACGGGGTAATCCCGCTGGGTGATGGCGGCGAAGAGGAGGCTGCCCATCCCCGGCCAGCCGAAGATGCGCTCGACGACCATGCTACCGCCGATAATGTGCGGCAGGTGGCTCAGTACGGCGGTGACGATGGTGAGAGAGGCGTTGCGCAGGACGTGCGCACGGACGATGGCGAAGGTGCCGAGGCCTTTTGCCCGGGCGGTTTTGATGTAGGGCTCGGCGAGGACTTCGCAGCAGGCGGTGCGCACCTGCTTGAGCAACCCCCCGGTGTTGCTGATGCAGATGACCAGCAGGGGCAGTATCATATCACGCAGGCCGCCCGTGCTCACGGCGGGGAGGAGCTTGAGTTGCACGGAGCAGATGTAAATGAGCAGAAGGCTGAGGAAAAAGCCGGGAGTGGCGCTGCCTGCGATGGTGAGTGTGCCTGCGAGGCGGTCGAGGATGCCTTGCGGCTTGAGGGCGGAGGCGATGCCCAGGCCCAGCGCCAGCGCAACGGAAAAAAGCATCCCTGCGCCCGTGAGGAGCAAGGATGCCTGCATGCGAACAAGCACAAGCTCCCCCACCGGAACGCCGGTGCGGAAGGAAGTGCCCAAATCAAAGTGTAATAAACGGGTGAGCCATGCGAGGTAGCGGGCGGCGAGAGGCCGGTCGAGCTCTAAGTAGGCGGCCAGCGCCGCACGGTCGCTGCCTGCGACGGGGCTATCTGCGCCCATGAGGTCAACGAGGGAGCCGGCCATGCCGTCGAGGAGGAAAAACACAACCAAAGTAATGCCTAAAAACACCGGCAGACAGGTTAAAATTCGTTTCAAGCTATACTTTGCCAAAGCCGGTTATCTCCTTTTATGGTTGCTTATCCCGATTACGACTGCTTCTCCCACGCCCAGACGTTTTCGTTGGAGAAGGAGGAGGCGGTGTACTCAATCCCGCTGACCGTCTCGCTCTCTGCGTAGGCAAGCTTGGTGAAAAACAGGGGGACGAAGGGGGTTTCCTGGTTTAGATAGCTCAGTAGGCGCACCATGGCGCTGGCTCTCTCCCGCTCTGTCACCGAGCTGCTCACGTCGCCGATGAACAGGCGGAAGTTTTCGTCCTGCGTGCGAAATACGCCGCCGTCCGACGTGAAGCGGGGCTCCACAAACCAGAGAGGCAGGGCGCCGGGTGTGTGGCTGGCGAGCGCCATGTCGTAGTCACCCGCCGCCATGCCGGAAAAGAGGGCGGCGGAGTCTACGGTGACGATTGCAACGTCGATGCCTACCGCCGCCAAGTCCTGTTGCATAAGTGCGGCGAGGCCGCTGCGAGGGGCTGTAGTGGCGAGGGTCAGCGTCTCGCCGCCGTATGTAGAATCGGCAAGGTATTGCTGCGCTGCGAGCACATCATAAGACCACATCACAGACAAAGGCGAGGCAGGCATCGTGCCGGGCAAGAGGTAGCTCTCCGCCACAACGCCCAAATCTCCAGCATTGTAATCGGCGAGGCGGTTTTTGTCGAGGGCAAGGTCGATTGCTTTGCGGAGGTTTGCGTCGGAAAGAGACTCGTTGTTAAGCATGAGCTCGAAGAAATTTGTATAGGCATCGCTCTTCACGACCGTCAAGCCCTGTGCTTCAGCGAATGTAAGGTTATCGCCGGAGACGGCGTTGCCGAAGGCGAAATAGTCGATGTCGCCGGAGAGGAGGGCTGACAGGTGGTTTGCCTTGTCAATCACTTGAATCTCCAGGCGGTCAAATCCTTCGCACTCGAACTGGTAACCTGCGGAGGCATGGAGAATCAAGCTGCTGCCGACGACCTCACTGCCGAACACGCAGGGGCCGGAGCCAATGGGGTAGCGCCAGAAAGCGGATTCCACCAACTGGTCGGGAGGAACGTCGTCAAAATAGTAAGTGGGCAGGACGTAAAGCTCCCGCCCGTAGCCCAGCAGAAAATCCTCCGCTGTCATGGGCTTTTTCAGATGCAGGGTGAAGGTGTAATCGTCCTGCACCGTCACGCCGAGGGTTTCCCCTGCGATGAGAGCGCCTGCCTCGTCCGTGCCCGTGAGGACAGAAAAGGTGCTGCGTCCTAAGATATGGCACAGGGGGTTGGTGACAATTTGGAAGGTCTCCAGCCAGTGCTGCGCCGTCACTGGCGTGCCATCGTGGAACTGCGCCCGCTCGTCGAGCGTGAAGCGGAGGACATAGCCGTCCTCCAGCGTCTCCCAGCTCGTCGCCGCACGGGGCGAGAGGCTGCCGTCGGCGTGGATAAAGGCGGGCCGGTCGTAAATTTTATCGTAGATGATGCGGGCGTAGTTGCTGCCGGATACGCTGTTGTAGGGCATGAGGGAGTCCCATGCGCCGGCGATGGCGTAGCGAATCGTCCGCTGCGGTACATCGGGCGGGGCGGGCTTTGCGCAGGCGGTGAGACCGAGCAGGAGAGAGAGGATAAGAGTCCAGGAGAGTAAAGAAATTCGCTTCAAAAAATTCACCCCGAATGTTGTTCAAAATGCTGGTCAATCTGCCTGGTGAAGTCCAGCGCAGCGTTGAAGCCCAAGCGTTTATGGCGGTTGTTCATGGCGGCGACCTCTAAGATGACCGCAAGGTTGCGTCCCGGCATGACGGGCACGGTGACGGTGGGGATTTTCACGCCCAACAGCTCGGTGTAATGCTCCTCCACGCCGAGGCGGTCGTACATCACGTCCTTTTTCCATTGCTCGAACACCACCATCAAGTCGATGTCCTGCTGCTCCTTCACGGCGCTCATGCCGAAGAGGCGGCGCACGTCGATGACGCCGATGCCGCGCAGCTCAATGTAGTGGCGAATCAGCGGCGGTGCGTTGCCCGTGAGGCGGTCGGAGGCCACCTGACGGATTTCTACGGCATCATCGGCAATGAGGCGGTGGCCGCGCTTGATGAGCTCGATGGCCGTTTCGCTCTTACCCACGCCGCTCTCGCCCGCAATCATGACGCCCTCGCCGTAAACCTCCACCAGTACGCCGTGGCGCGTGATACGCGGCGAGAGGGAGATGCGCAGCGAGGAGATGACATCGCTGAGGAAGGCAGAGGTCGCTATGCCGGTGCGCAGCACGGTGCGGCCATATTTCTTCGCCAGCTCCATGCACTCGGGGAAGGGATCGAAATTGCGGGCAATCACCAGCGCAGGAATGGGATGGCGCAGCAGCAGTTCAAAGCGCTCGTAGCGCTCCTCGCTGGTGAGCTTGCTCAGGTACGTCACCTCGGTTTGCCCGATGACTTGCAGGCGCACGGGGTCGAAGTGGTCGAAAAATCCGGACAGGGCAAGGCCGGGGCGGTTGATGTCGATGGCGGTGATGCTGGTTTCGCCATAGCCCTCAACGCCGCATAAAACCTCCAGATTGAATTCGGAAATAATTGCGCCCAATGTAATTGATTGAATTGCTGCCATGGCCGTCACCTTCTCTTCTTCGTTTGCTTTATGTCATTATCGTTATTCTACCAGAGTTTCCATTGGCTGGCAAGTTAGCAAAAGCGGATGCTGCCGTCCTCACTCATGGAGGCGACACGTGCCAGCGACTCCACCCGCACACCGTACTCCCGCACCAGCGCGCCGCCGGTTTGGAAGGCTTTTTCCACGGCGATACCGGCGCCCACGGTGGTCGCACCTGCGTCCTCCACGAGCTTGACAAGCCCCATTAAGGCGCTGCCGTTGGCGAGGAAGTCGTCGATGAGGAGGACACGATCCTCGGGATGAAGGAACTGCTTGGAAACGATAATGTCGTAGGTTCTGCCGTGGGTATAGCTCTCCACCTGCGAGGTGTAGACATCGCCTGCAATGTTTTTCGTTTTGCTCTTCTTGGCGAAAATCACGGGGACATCGAAATACTGCGCCACGATACAGGCGATGCCGATACCGGAGGCCTCGATGGTGAGGATTTTCGTGATGTTATCTTCGGCGAAGAGGCGGGCCCATTCCTTGCCCATCTCGGCGAACAGGCGCACGTCCAGCTGGTGGTTGAGGAAGCTGTCCACCTTGAGCACGCCGCCGGGGTAGACCTTGCCGTCCTCCTTGATTCTGCGCTCCAATAATTCCATTGCTCTCTCCCTTTCTATCTTCCCTTCTGTGCCTCTCGATGCGCCAGAAAGCGTTTTACAATTTGATTGGCCAAAAAACCGGCGGTGATGCCGATGACTGCACCGGCCAACACGTCGCCGGGGTAGTGTACGCCCACATACAGGCGGGAAAAGCCCATGAGCACCGCCGAGGCGAGCAGCAGCCAGCGCCAACGCCATGTGTCGGGCAGGCTGAGGCACCAGCCCGTTGCGGCGGCGAAGGCCGCCGTGGTGTGCCCCGAGGGGAAGGAGCTCATGTCGCTGACAAAGACCAGCGGCACAAGGCTCGGGTCGGCGACGAAGGGGCGAAGCCGCTCGATGAGCGGCTTGAGGGCGACATTCGTGACCAGTGCGCCCAGCGCAAGGGCGAGCAGGCCCGTGGCGGCGGCTCGTCTGGTTTTTGGGGCGAGCAGGAGCAATACGGTGGCGGCAATCCACAGCAGGCCGTGGTCGCCGAGGGTGGTGTAGGCAACCATCAGCGGCGTGAGGAGGCCGCTGCGCAGCTGCTGAAGTTCGTGCAAAAAGTTAAGTTCCCAAGCCAAGGGCTTTTCACCTCAAGGTATCTTATTTTCCGCCGGACAAACCCTTGGTTGACCGATGGAATGGAAAGAGTTATAATGATTATCGTGGTTGAAAAAATATTCCACAGAACATAAAAGATGTAGTGAATATCTTAGCACACTTTGGTGTGACTTGCAAGTAAAAAGGTGGCATCTCCGTGAAGCTTTGCCTACGAAATACCGCCGCCGAATTGGGCGGTGAATTCCAGTGAAGAACCAGATTGTCTGCCTCGGTCTCTCCCCGTGGCAAAGCGGCGTGCCCGCTCGCACAGAGCAGCTGATGGCGCGCCTGTCCACAGAGGCGCAGGTGATTTACTTTGAGCCGCCCGCCGGGCGAGCAAGCGGCAAAGGCCGCCAGGTGCGGCCGAACGTGATGGCGTATACCCTGCCTGCGCCGTCGCCGCTCACGCCGCTGCACTCGGCGCTGTTTCGCCGTTGGCAAAACAAGGCGGGGGCGTTCGTTGCCAAGGTGCTGGAGCGGCACCGCATACACGACCCGCTGCTCTGGCTGTCGAACCCCGAGTGGTATCCCATGGTGCGCAGCCTCCATCGGCGGGGGCTGATTTACGATTGCACCCGCTATTTCCCCGAACTGCCCATGGAGTGGGAGAGCGAGTTGGCTTTCTCCGCCGACCTGTGCCTGGCGGCGAGCCCGGCGCTGGCGAAGCATTTGCAGCCCTGCAACGACAACGTGGTGCTGCTACCCAACGGGTGCAACTATCCGGTGTTTGCGCAGACTGCGCCCCGCCGGAGCGGAGCGACAAAGGTGCTCACCTACTGCGGCACGCTGTGGGAGGATTTGGACTTGTCGCCACTGTTGGCCTGCGCCGAGGCGCACCCCGAGTGGGAATTTCGGCTGGCGGGCGGCAGCGAGGAGCGGTTTCCCGCCAAGGCGCTGGCCGAGCAGTACCCAAACCTCCGCCTCAGCGGGGCGTACAACCCGCGGGAGATGGCCGCCATCCTTGAGGACACGGATTTGTGCATCAACCTCTTGCGGCGCACACAGCTGCCGGATTTGATTCCCAACCGCATTTTTGAGTACCTCGCCAGCGGGCGGCCAATTGTGTCCATGCTCTATCCGGAGCAGATTGAGGTTTTTGCCGACACGATTTACGGTGCATCCAGCAGCCGGGAGTTCATCTCCTGCTGCGAGCGGGCGTTGCTGGAGGCAAACGGGGCGCTGCCGGAGCGCCGCCGCCGCCATGCGCAGAAGGCGAACTGGGCGGGGCGGGCGCAGCAGGTGGCGGAGATTTTGAACAGCATCGGGCTGTATTCCTAAGTTTCATAAAAGACTTGAAAAGGGGCATGTTGCATGACAAATTTGTATGAGTATCTCTCCCAAAATTCCTATCCCGGGCGGGGCATCGCCGTGGGCAAGAGCCCGGACGGGGCGGCCATCATGGCGGTTTACTTCATCATGGGGCGCAGCGAGAACAGCCGCAACCGCATTTTCTCCCCCACGGCGGACGGTATTCAGACCAAGGCCTTTGACGAGAGCAAGCTCACCGACCCGCGCTTGATTATCTATCATCCGGTGCGCAAAGTCGGCGGCATCACCATTGTAACCAATGGCGACCAGACTGATACAATTGCGCAGGCGCTCGTCGGCGGAAAGGGCTACGCAGAGGCGCTGCGCACACGCACCTTTGAGCCGGACGGCCCGATTTACACGCCGCGGATTTCTGCGGTGATTGAGGCGGACGGGCGTTATGCCATAAGCATTTTGAAGTCCTATTTGCAGGATGGCGAGACGACGGTGCGCAGCTTTTTCGAGTACGACGGTGCACCGTCCGCTGCGGGGCATTTGATTCATACGTACCAAGAGAGCACGACCGCTCTCCCCTCTTTTGCGGGTGAGCCGATAGCGGTCGTGGTGGACGAGGATTGTCCAAAGGTGTTGGGGCAGAAGGTTTGGGGGGCGCTGGATAAGGATAACAGGGTTGCTCTTTTCTGCCGCCGCATTTCGCTGGCTGACGGGGATGTGGCGGATTTTGTGGTGAATGGGCTGGGGTAAAGTCGACGTACTCTAGTCGGACGATGGCCTGCGGGCGAACGAAGTTCGCCCCTACGGAAAATGCGAGAAGGCTGGAAGAAAAGAGTGGGACGCTGAGGGCAGCGTCCCCTACGAAGTAGACGAGACTTTGAAAAGAGAGGTTCGCCCCGAACAAAGCTCAAAAAAGCTACATACATAAAAATAAAAAAGCCGAAGCTTTATCGCTCCGGCTTTTCCTTCTATAGTTTTGAGAGCTTTTCCAAAAGCGTCTCCACCTTGTCTATGCTGCTTGCAAAGCTGCATACAAAGCGGATGGCGGTGCGGCTATTGTCCAGCGGCTCCCAGATTTCGTACTCGACGAAGCTTCGCAGGGGCTCAAGCCATGCGTTTGGCACGATGGGGAAAATCTGGTTGGTCGGCGAGAGGTTGAGCAGGGGGATGCCCAGCGTTTGCAAGCCCGTTTGCAGCGCCTGTGCGCAGTCGTTGGCGGTGCGGGCGTTTTCCAGATAGAGCGCAGCGTCGTTCGCCATGAGCACCTCGAACTGTGCGCCGAGGAGGAAGCCCTTGGCCAGCACGCCGCCGCGTTGCTTTTTGATGCGGAAGAGCTCAGACAAACCTGCGGGAATCACGAGCGCCTCGCCCATGAGCATGCCGTTTTTTGTGCCGCCGATGGTGAAGGCGTGACTCAGAGCCGCCATGTCGGCGAAGGTCAAATCGTTGACCGGCGAGGCCAGCGCCACGGCAAGGCGGGCACCGTCGATGAAGAGCAGCAGGTCGTTTGCCACGCACATATCGTAGAGCGCAGTCAGCTCGCCTTTCGTGTACACAGCGCCCCGCTCGGTGGCGTTGGAGATGTAAACGAGGCGGGGCTTGACGAGATGCGTATCTTGGTGATAGTCCATAATCGGCGGAATTTGCTCGGGCAGGAGCTTGCCGTCAGCGCCGGTTTTCACGGCGAGAATTTTGTGCCCGTAAGATTCAACAGCACCGCTCTCATGGCCGTTGATGTGCCCGCTCTCCGGGGAAATCACGCCCTCCCACGGGCGCAGGAGCGCCGCAATGGCGACGGCGTTGACGTTCGTGCCGCCGATGAAAAACTCTACCGTTGCCTCGGGGCAGGCGCAGAGACTGCGAATCATGTCCTTCGCCCGCTCGCTGTGGCCGTCCTCGCCGTAGCCGATGTTGCGCTCCATGTTCACGGCGCAGATGACATCCAGCGCAGGCTGGCAGGCGCCCTCTGAGTAGTCGTTGCGAAAAAATAACTTTTCCATTTTATTTTTCCTCCGTCGGGGCGGTCGGCTTGAAACTGTCTTTCAAGGAAACGGCCCGATTGAATATTGGTTTTTCCGGCGTGGAATCATAGTCGTGGCAGAAGTAGCCCGTGCGCATGAACTGGAAGCGCTCGGTGGGGAGGGCATCGGCGATGGCGCGCTCCACCTTGCAGCCTGTTAGAATTTGTAGAGAGTCCGGATTGAGGCAGTCGAGGAAGTTTTTGTCGCCGCTGTCCGGGTCGGGATCGGAGAAGAGGTTGTCGTAGAGGCGGATTTCCGCATCGACGGCAGAGCTGTCGTCGGCGAAGTGAATCGTGCCCTTGATTTTCCGCCCGTCAGACGGATTGCCGCCCCGGCTGTTCGGGTCGTACTCGGCGAGCACCTCAATGACCTTGCCGTCCTCATCCTTCACGCAGCCGGTGCATTTGACAACGTAGGTGCCCTTGATGCGCACCTCGTTGCCCGGGAACAGGCGGAAATATTTTCTGGCGGGCTCTTCCATGAAGTCGTCCTCTTCAATCCAGAGGTTGCGGGAGAAGGTGACAGTGCGCATGCCGAGTTCGGGCTTGTCGGGGTGGTTTTCCACGGTGAAAGCCTCGCTCTGCCCCTCGGGGTAGTTTGTGATGGTGAGCTTGAGCGGGCGCAGCACAGCCATGGCGCGCTTGGCTTTCTCGTTTAGATCCTCACGCAGGCAGTATTCCAAAAAGCCAAATTCTACCACGGAGCTCGCTTTGGAGATGCCGTTGCGCTGGGAGAAGTTGCGAATCGCCTCCGGCGTGTAGCCGCGGCGGCGCAGGCCGCAGAGCGTGGGCATGCGGGGATCATCCCAGCCGGAGACACGCCCTTCCTCCACGAGCAGGCGCAGCTTGCGCTTGCTCATGACGGTATAGTTGATGCCCAGACGGGCAAACTCAATCTGGCGGGGTTTCGAGGGCACGGAGGTATTGGCAATCGCCCAGTCGTAGAGCGGGCGGTGAGATTCAAACTCCAGTGTACACAGCGAGTGCGTGATGCCCTCCAACGCATCCTGTAGGGGATGGGCGAAGTCGTACATGGGATAGATGCACCAGGCGTCGCCCGTGTTGTGGTGGCTCATGTGGTTGATGCGGTAAATGACGGGGTCGCGCATGTTGAAATTACCGCTGGCAAGGTCGATTTTCGCCCGCAGGGTGTACGTGCCGTTGGGGAATTCCCCCGCCCGCATGCGGGCGAACAAATCCAGCGACTCTTCAACGGGGCGGTCACGGTGCGGCGAGCGGGCGGGTACGCCGATTTCGCCGCGCATGGAACGGGTCTCTTCCGCCGTGAGTGCGCAGACGTAGGCGAGACCCTTTTCAATGAGCTCTACGGCGTATTGGTACGTCTGCTCGAAGTAATCCGAGCCGTAGTAAAACCTGTCTTCCCAGTCGTAACCCAGCCAGTGGATGTCCTCCTTAATTGCCTCCACATACTCGACATCCTCCTTGGTGGGGTTTGTGTCATCCATGCGCAGGTTGCATTGCCCGCCGTACCGCCGGGCAATGCCGAAATCGACATAGATGGCCTTGGCGTGGCCGATGTGGAGGTAGCCGTTGGGCTCCGGCGGGAAGCGGGTGTGTACCTGCATGCCTGCACAGCGGCCTCCCTCGGCCAAGTCCTCGTCCACGAAGTCAGTGATAAAATTATTGGGCATTTCGCTCATGCTGCTCGTCCTTTCCGTGGCTTGCAAAGCGCAAGCCGATGGCTTATTTCATTGACAGTTATTATACAACAAAATGTAAACAAATTGCAAGGTTTCTATGAAGGTGATTGACATTTTTTGCGTTTCGAGAGAAAATAGGAGCAGGTGATGATACATGAAGCAAAAATATGACGTTGTGATTGTGGGCGCAGGCCCTGCGGGGCTCTCGGCGGCGGTGAATGTGCAGGCACGGGGCAAGTCCGCTCTCGTGGTCGGCTCGGACATGCGCTTTAGCCCCTTGTACAAGGCGGAGCGCATCGACAACCACGTGGGCATGGCCGGTTTGAACGGCGCAGCGTATCTGCAAACGATGACCGCCCATGCGGTGCAGTCCGGCGCAGAGCTTGTCACGGGGCGGGTGCTCAACATGATGCCGATGGGTAGCGGGTTTTACCTCTCGGTGAGCAATGACGTGGTGCAGGCGGGCGCTGTGGTGCTCGCCGGCGGCGTGGTGCGCAGTGCGAAGCTCCCAGGCGAGGCGGAGCTTTTAGGCAAGGGCGTGAGCTATTGCGCCACCTGCGACGGGATGCTCTATCGGGGCAAGACCGTGGCGGTGCTGGGGTACAGCGCAGATGCGCCTGAGGAGGCCAATCACTTGCAGCGCATCGGCTGCGAGGTGCTCTATTTTCCAAAGCATCCGCCCATGGGGCTAGACGAAGGCATGTTCTCCGCACCGCTGAAAGCGCCCGTCATTGTCGGCGAAGAGGTCGTCACTGCGGTGAAAAACGACGGCGTGACGTATCCGGTTTCCGCTGTGTTTGTGCATCGGCTGGCGGTTGCGCCGACGGATTTGCTGCCGGAGCTGGCAGTGGAGGGCGGGTACATCCAGGTGAACCGGCAGATGGAGACGAACATTCCAGGAGTCTATGCCGCCGGAGATTGCACCGGAGCGCCGCTGCAAATCTCCAAGGCGGTGGGCGAGGGCTTGATTGCCGGACAGGCTGCTGCGGATTTCGCAGGTAAGCAGGAAATGTGAAAATGAATGCTGCCGCTGAGAACGGCAGAGAAAGAAGGTATAATCATGTCAGTGATTCATTTTAGTAAGCAGGGCTTCGAGCAGGCCACAGGTAAGGACGGCGTGGTGCTGGTGGACTTCTGGGCGGGCTGGTGCGGCCCGTGCAAAATGCTGGCGCCCACCATTGAGGAGCTGGGCATTCGCTTTGCGGGGCAGGCCGCAATCGGCAAAGTGGATGTGGACGTTGAGACGGACATCGCCCGGCAATACGGAATCATGAGCATCCCGACTGTGGTGATTTTGAAAGACGGCAAGGAGGTCGAGCGGGTTGTGGGTTTGCAGCCGCAGGCCATCTACGAAAATCTGGTGAAAAAGCACCTGTAAACGGGTGTTTTCGGCTGCGCTTCGTCGTTTGGCGAAGTGCAGCTTTTTGCTTCGGGCGGGACGGCTTTGGGTCGCTCGGAAAAAAGATTTTTTTATGGTTGACAAGCCGCCCCAAGCTCGCTATAATAAATAAGCGGTCTTTTGAAGGCCGTTCATATGCGGATGTGCTGGAATTGGTAGACTGGCAAGCTTGAGGTGCTTGTGTCCATATGGGCGTGCGGGTTCGAGTCCCGCCATCCGCACCAAAAAAAGAGAGTAGCTAAAAGCTACTCTCTTTTTTGGTGCCGCCTGCGGGCGGGAATCCGGCGCTCTGCGCCTCAAGCGCAAGGGAAACCGCAGGTTTCCCTTGCCAACCCTCCCTCTGCTACAAGCGAAAGTCTTCTGCTGCATCTTTCCCGTTCTGTGGTGACAAAGAGGAGAAAGATTCTTCGCCCACTCAAGAATGACAGTTAGAGGAAAACTGCCTCCTCCCCTGCCCTTGCACCCCGTCGTTTTTTATGGTATAATATCAATGAAATTGATATCATGCTTGGTGATGGCTCACTTTTCTCCTTTGCTACGCAAAGAACTGAAAGGGATGCCACTTTATACCATAATTGCTTCGCACTTATGGTACAATGATGCGTAGCCAAACTGAACAACAAAGGGGTCCTATACCATGGTAAAAGCAATCGTTGGCGCCAACTGGGGCGACGAGGGAAAAGGCAAAATCACCGATTTGCTGGCTGAAAAAAGCGATGTCATCGTCCGCTTTCAAGGCGGCGCAAACGCAGGACACACCATCATCTGCGATTATGGTAAATTTGCCCTTCATCTGCTCCCCTCCGGCGTGTTTTATCCGCATGCCACCAATGTCATCGGAAACGGCGTTGCCGTGCATATCCCGAGTCTGATCAAGGAGCTCGCTGAGCTCGCCGAGGGCGGCGTGCCCACGCCGAATCTGCTCGTGTCTGACCGGGCGCAGCTGCTGATGCCCTATCATGTGCTGCTCGACACCTACGAGGAAGAACGGCTGGCCGGAGAGGCTTACGGCTCAACCAAATCGGGCATCGCCCCCTTCTATGCGGACAAGTATGCCAAAATCGGCATCCAGCTGTGCGACCTCTTCGACGAAGAGCGGCTGTTGCACCGCATCACCGCCGCCTGCGAGGTCCACAACGTGAAAATCGTGCATCTCTACCACAAAAAAGCCCTCGACCCGCAGGCCATTTTCGATGAATTAGTCTCCTGCCGGGCGGCCATCGCCCCCTTCGTCGGGGATACGCTCAGCTTCCTCCACCAAGCGGTTGCCGAGGGCAAAACCGTTCTGCTGGAAGGGCAGCTGGGCAGCATGAAAGACCCGGATTTCGGCATTTACCCCTACACCACGTCCTCGCACACCATTGCGGGCTTTGGCCCTGTCGGCTCGGGCATTCCACCCACAGCGCTCACCGATGTCATCACCGTAACCAAGGCGTACTCCAGCGCCGTGGGCGCAGGCGCTTTCGTCAGCGAGCTCTTCGGCGAGGAGGCCGAAACCCTGCGCCGTCTCGGCGGCGATGCGGGCGAATACGGCGCAACCACCGGACGGCCTCGCCGGGTGGGCTGGTTTGACTGCGTGGCCACCCGATATGGACTACAGGTGCAGGGGGCGACGGAGGTGGCACTCACCGCCATTGATGTGTTGGGCTATCTGGACGAAATCAAGGTCTGCGTCGGCTACGAGATTGACGGCGTGGTCACCGACCGCTTCCCCAACCCCACGAAAATCGACCGGGCAAAGCCTGTCTACGAAACCCTGCCCGGCTGGAAGAGCGATGTGCGGGGCGTGACCGACTATCAGGTGCTCCCGCCCGAGGCAAAGAGTTATGTCAACTTCTTAGAAAAACAGCTGGGCGTTCCCATCACAATTGTTTCCACCGGACCGAAGCGGCATGAAATCACCCATAGAAAGTGAGGATTTTCATGGACTTTAATGAAAAAGGGTATGGCTTTATCCGCGCTGAAAAGGTTATGTACTTCATCCTCTTTGTTCTGGCGCGGGTGCGCCAGCCCGTGACGCGGGCAGAGCTGACCGAGCTTGTGATGATTGACGGCGGCTTTGACTACTTCGATTTTTCCGATGCGCTCTCCAGCCTCATGAAAACCGGTCATGCGGAAGAGGTGTTTTTGGAGCTCTACGAAATCACGGAAAAAGGGCGCACGAATGGTGCCATCATGGAGGATCAAATTGCCTATTCCGTGCGCAAGAAGAGCGAGGCACTGTTGCGGGAGTTTAACATCAAAAAGCTGGGCGAGCAGCTCAACCGCACCCGCCTGTTCAAACGGGAGGACGAGCCGGGCTACACAGCCGAAATGGTGATGGACGACGCCGACGGCAATCTGATGACCCTTTCCTTTTTCACTGCCAACGAAACCCACGGCAAGGCGCTTTTGAAGAAGTTCGAACAAAACCCTGCTACAGTCTACAAAGATTTTATTGCCTATCTCATGGCGGACGAACAAAAGGAGGAGTAACCGGTGAAACATCGCATGCTATCGTTGCTTCTGTGCGCACTGCTCCTGCTTACCGCCTGCGGCACAAAGCCCGAGCCCACGCCGGAACCCACACCCGCACCAACCCCCACCGTCACACCGACGCCGACACCCACGCCGGAGCCAACACCCAACGGGCCGGTTAACCCCCTCACAGGTCTGCCCATGAGCGAGGACTACGTGGGCAAGCGGCCACTGGCGATTATGCTCAGCAACATTGCCGAGGCGCAGCCTCAGCAGGGCGTGGGGCAGGCCGATATGATTTACGAGATACTGGCCGAGGGCGGCATCACCCGCATGGTGGCCATGTTTCAGGAGTACGGCGACATGCAGCTCACCGGCAGCGTGCGTTCCACCCGCCCCTATTATTTGGACATTGCCCAGGGGCATGATGCGATTTTGTTCCATGCCGGCGGCAGCACCGATGCCTATCTCCAGATTAAAAACCGCGGCGTGACGGCGCTCGACTGCGTGAATGGCCCCTACGAGGGCACGCTTTTCTGGCGGGATGCCACACGGCGAGCCAACAACGGCTTTGTCCACAGCGTGGTCACAAGCGGGGCGAAAATCACGGAGTATTTCCCAAAATACAGCTTCCGCACGGAGCACGAGGAGGGCTATACGCCGGCGCTCACCTTTGTGGAGGATGCTACGCCGGAGGGAGAGGCTGTTTATGAGCTTGAGGTGCGCTTCTCCGGCTACAAGACCGCTTACTTTACTTACGTGGAGGAGAGCAAAACCTATCTTGCCTCCCAGTCGCTCAACGGCCGCTTGATGACGCCCTACACCGATGGCAACAACAGCGAGCAGCAGGCCTTCACCAACGTGCTGGTGCTGTTCGCCGAGGGAAAGGTGCTGGATAACGAGGGGCGCTTGTCGGTGGATTTGGTGGGCAGCGGCGAGGGCTACTTCGTCTGTGGCGGCAAGTGCATTGAGATAACGTGGGAGAAAGCGAGCTTCGCCGCCCCCTTCGTCTACAAAGATGCCGACGGGAAGGACGTGCCCCTCGGCATTGGTCGCAGCTACGTTTGCGTGCTCTCCAGCACCGGCAAACCGACGGTTACTTTTGAGGACTGAGCCATTTCTTTAGACGCATCAAGCGCCCTGCTGCATGGCAGGGCGCTTTTTCCGTTGTCTTATCGCTTTTCCAGCGTCATGGTCTTGCTCAGCAGCTGCGCCGCTTCACTGCGGGTGAGGGCGGCGTTGAGGCTGGTGCTTGTCGACTCCATCACCTGTACGCTCTGGAGGTTCGCCACAGCTTGATACGCCCAGACAGGAGCGCTCTCCCCTTCCCCCATGACGGTGACGGGCACGTTCGCCGTATCGGTGATGCCCAGCAGGCGGTTGAGAATCACGCCTGCCTCGGCATAGGAGACGGGCGCATTGCCTTGAAAGACCACCTGCCCGCTGTCGTTTCTGCTGCCGTGTACCACACCCGCCTTGAGTGCGCCGGCGACGAAGGGCTTCGCCCAGACGGCGATGGCGGCATCGTCATAAAAGCCCGTGCGCAGCACACCGCTCAGGGGCTGCACGCCCGCAACCTGCATGGCCATGGCGACAAATTCGCTGCGGCTCACGGGTTGGTCGGGGCGGAAAAAGCGCTGACCATTTAGGCTCTCGCCCAGAAACACGTTCTCCGCCGCCAGGCGGAGGGCGGCATAGTGGGCGCTGTGCCCCTCCATGTCGGCATAGGTCATCTTGGCCTTATTCTTCTCAATGCGCACAGTGACGGTGGCGTACTGCGAGGTGTTGCCCGCCTCGTCCACCGCTGCGTACTGGAAGGAGTCTTTTCCGGTTTTGTTGTTATACGGCGTGTAGGTGAAGCGGCCGGAGCCGTCCTCCGCCAGCGTGACCGCACCCCGGGCGGCCTTTTCGATGAGGCGAAAGCTCACGGCACTGCCCTCCGGGTCAGTGGCGGCCAGCTCGCCGGTAAAGGCGATGTCTTTATAGGTGGTGTAGGAGAGGTTTTGTGCGATGGGTGCGAGATCTTGTGCGCTGAGGGTGCTGACAAAGTCGAGCGGGCTTGCGGTACCTTCAGCAGCGACCAAAGGAACCGCCGAGAGTGCCAGCGCCAGAACCATGACCGCCGCCAGCAGCGGCGGGGCCATGCGCAAAAGTGGGACGTGTTTCATTGGGATCCTACCTTTCATTTTCTAATCGGCTTGCGCCTTTGTGCGCTTATTGTGCCGCAAGAGCTTGTCTCTTATACAAAATTTTGGAGAAAAACTGTGTGACGGTGTCTGCTTTTCTTGACAGNAAAACGCTGCAATGCTACCATAGAAAAGAAAACACACATTGTACATTAGGAGGGTATCATGGTAACAATCAATCAGCAGACATGCATCGGCTGCGCCGCATGCGTGAAGGACTGTCTGGCGAAAAACATCTCCATTGAGGACGGAAAGGCGCAGGTTATTCGGGAAATTTGCATGAACTGCGGGCACTGCATCGCCGTCTGCCCTGTCAATGCCGTGGGTATGACAGACCACGACATGAGCGACGTGACGGAACTTGTTCCGTCAACGATTTCCCCCGAGGACTTCCTCTCCCTCGTCAAATCCAGACGCTCTGTACGGCAATATCAAGACCGCCCCGTCGAGCCGGCGCAGCTGCACCGCATCCTGGAGGCCGCCCGCTTTACCGCCACCGCCGGCAACCGGCAGGAGCTCTCCTTTGTGGTGGTCGAAAGGGAGATGGAGGCGTTTCGTGCGTTGATTATCAAGCAGCTGGAGGAAATTTCCCCTGAGCTGCTGGCGGCGGAGGACACGATTCCGGTGCTGCGCAATTATGCCACACGCTGGCTGGCGATTGCAGAGAAGTACCGCAACAATCCGCAGGAAAAGGATGCAATCTTCTTCGGTGCGCCAACCGTCATTTTGATTACGGGCGCAACCAATATTGATGCGGGCATGGCGGTTTCAAACATGGAGCTGATGGCGCACGCAAACGGGCTCGGCGCACTGCTCAGCGGCTTTATCACCCGGGGTGCCGCCAGTGCCGAGGTGAAGGAGTTGCTGGGTATCCCCTCCGACGAGAAGGTTTTGATGGCCATGCTGGTGGGGCATCCGGACGTGAAGTATCGACGCAGCGTGCCCCGCAAGCCGACGAAGGTCACTTGGCACTGAGTAGGAACGAGGTAAAAAAGCGAATAGAAAAGCCGTTGGAGCAGCGTGAAAACGTTTTGCTCCGGCGGCTTTTGTTTAATATTCAAGAAGGGGGTTTTGTTTACGCAGAGGAATGGTTGGCAAGGGAAACCTGCGGTTTTTCTTGCCTTCGAGGCTCATAGCGGCGGATTCCCGCCCGCAGACGGCAGCAAGCCCCGTGCCTCCAAACAAAGCCCGGCACAGCGGGTTTTGTTTGGTAAGGAGGAGCAATGCGGACTTTGCTCCGACGTTGTAATGTCAGCTAGAAATGGATGCACCGCCGATGCGGGAACCAAAAGCGCCTCAAGCCTTGTGCTTGAGGCGCATAATTTGGATGCAACGCCACGTTGCTGTCACCGAGGAAGAGAATAGATGCGTAACGGGCTTCGTTTTTTACAAGGAAGGGATGGTAAGGGAAACCTCTGCGGTTTCCCTTATGATTGAGCCGCTTGCGGCGACGCCAAAAAGAAAAAGAACAGCCTAATGGTAGTCCGTCATAAAACAGTATAAAAACTTAAACTGTTAATGAGCAGTCTGCCAAATGAAATGTCTAAAAACCAAGCGTATTGTTTCCAAGTGGGCAATACGCTTGGTTTTGTTTTTTCAATAATAGGCAAATAAAGAGAAATAGTAAAGAATTGTACTTTAAGACTTCGGG
>JGI994J12354_10001592_pt1 | contig 22961 bp, 21 predicted proteins | sample IntmicLarv3ML3BL_FD_12354 | JGI IMG/M metagenome (IMG submission 12354) | reverse complement strand
GGAGCCGTTACGAGCATTTGGTTTTTCATAAGAGTAAGTAGAGGGACGATAGGGCTCTGCCCTAAAACCCGCTTAAGGGTCATCGACCCTTAAGAATCCCATTTTAAAACCCGCGCAAACGCGCGGGTTTTTATCATTCACCAAATAGAATCCGGGTCGCGCCAGATAACCGCACCGCTTGTTGCGTTGATGGTGATGAAGGAATCAAGCGGATAATCATACACCTCTTCATCGATGGTGCGCGTGCCGAAAAAATCCCACACGGGAATTGTTTCATAGCGGTCAGGATCGCTTGCCATGGGCAGGCACATATAGCCCAACGTAATCCTATCCACATAGAAAGCGTTGTTTTTCCCCTCTTCAAAAAGGGATAATTTTTCTACCGAGGCCTTCGCAAACACGTCCATTATGCTTGAAAACGGCAGCACTTCCGTATCGGATGCATTCGCGCTTAAAACGGCGATAGGGCAATAATAAATAATTTGGAAAATGCCGCCTGCGCCTACATCTACAAGCAGCTTTTCATAAGGTAGCCAGGAGTAGTATTCTCCGCGCGACATGGCCTCCGGCGAGCCATCTTGGGCAACAGGCGTAATCGGAATGCCGGACAACACGCGTTGATAGTAGATGCGGTATCCGTAATCATACGGGCCGCCGTAGGAAGAGGTGCGCCCCCAATGATTATTCAGCTTTTCATCGATGCTGTGAAAGCTCATCTCCGGCCACAGCGCCGCAATTGCCGCATCCGCCTGCGCTCGCGCATCCTCGGGCGTTCCTACATTGCGGCTGCTGTTATTGCCCCCGTTATGATCATAGTAAAGATCCACCCATGAAAGAGGGTTTGCTATCATGGAGGTATCCTCATAGCTTGCACAAACCCAATGTTTTTCTTCTGTTAGCGAACTCAAAAGGCATTCATAGGGCACCCCGCCGGAATACTCCGCATCCGCCGCGTGATACGCCGGTTCCAAATTTTCTGTAAAGCGCAAATGCCCCGTATCCTCCATGTTCGCCCATTCGCCTTCTCCAATCAGCACATCGGCGACCTTCGCCACTTCTTCGGCGGGAAAGATTCTCTGTTTTACTTCGTAAGTGGGGATTTTTTCGGCATCCGGCACGACCGTGACGGCATCCACGTAAATATTCGTTTTTCCCGTGGCACTCGCATAATGGGCGTTTACGGTTTCCGGCACCTCTACCCGCGTTGAAAGGCTTTGCGCGTTCGCGGCTGCAATGGGCAAAAGCAGCGCAATAACAAGGGCAACTGCTGTTTTCTTCATATGCTTTCTCTCCTTTACTCGTACCGAGGGGCTATAATGGCGTTTTGCGTTAAGCGGCTTACCTTCAGCGGAAAGGTGAATTGCAGCGTATCAAATTCGCGCGCCGCTTCCTCGGTTCGCTTTATCCATGTATACATGGTGCACAGCACTTCCACCTCATCTGTATTTGGCGCGGCAGCGATACGCGTTTCAACCCGAAAAGCCACCGTGCCATCCGCCTCCGTCGCCTCCTGGCCTGAGCTTCCGTTGCCGGTTTCCCCATTGATGGCCGCATCCATAAAGAAACCCAGCATGGTTTTTCCTCGCGCCCAGTCGCTTTCACAAATTGAGGTCAGGTCGTTTTCATATCCGGGGATAGACAGGTTGCCAAGGGGCATATCCACCGAATTGCCTTCGGCAAGCAAGTAGATTTGATTCGGTTTTTTCGGTGCCGCCGCAAACAAAATGTGCAGCATCTCCCCATCGTAGAGGGCTTCCCTGACGGTAAAAACCACATCCTCGTTTTCGGCAAGGTATTCACCCGGATTCATTCTTTTTATTTCATTTTGCGCCTCCTGCGTCATCTTTTCGCCAAAGAAATGCATAATGAAACTTTGCATATCCCATTGCGCGACAGTCGCGCAGGCAATGGCGGCGACAAGCGTCATAACGCATACGATAACTACGGCATTTCCCCACTTGATTTTTTTTGCGGAGGTTTTTTCTTCAATGTAATACAGCTGCTTCGTTATCGCGTATTCAAAGGTTTCCGGCACATCGCCGAAGGCGGTTTGAAAAGCTTCTTTTTTCATCGTCTATATCTCCTCTTTCATCATTTCTTCAAGCAGTTTTCGTGCCCGAAGGAGCCGCGTTTTAACCGTTCCCAAAGGGATTCGCATGAGCTTTGCGATATCCGCTACCTCATACCCCTCCATATAGTACAGCACAATGGGTACACGCAGCTTGTCATTCAAGCGCAAAATGGCATCATGCAAAACGGGGTTTTCCTTTTGCGGTACTTCTGTTTCCGGTAGGCTTTCCCTTGGGATGACCCTTGATTGGTGGCGCAGAATGTTGTAGCACTCATTGATCAAAATCCGCGTCACCCATGCCCTAAACGTTTTTTCCTCCCGCAGGCGGCCTTGCTTTTCCCACGCCTTGCGAATGCACTCCTGCACGGCATCCTCCCTATCCTGGGGCTGCCTCAACAAGCTGTATGCCACATGGTACAGCGTTTTTTGCATTTCAATAATGCGCAGGGAAAAGGTTTCTTTCGTCATAGGCGCCATCCTTCACGCTTGCTTTTGACACGGCCTGTCGTATTGAGGACGGAGAAATGCCGCCTCAAGTTCATTTTATGCAAAAAAAATCGGCTGATCTTTTTTTCAGCCGATACGTATCAATTGGCTTATTTCCTTCTGCCGTATTCCAAAATGATCTCCACAATTTTTTCACAGGTATGGCCGTCGCCGTAGGGGTTGATGGCCTGCGCCATTTTTTTGTAGGCTTCGGCGTTCGTCAAGAGCAAATTTCCCGCTTCGTAAACTTCTTCTTCGTTCACGCCCGCCAGGATTGCCTTGCCTGCGGCCACCACCTCGGGGCGTTCTGTCTCGGTGCGCAAAACGATAATTGGCTTGCCAAGCACGGGCGCTTCCTCCTGCAGGCCGCCGGAATCCGTCATGACCATGAAGGCGCGTTTCATGAGGTTGTGCATATCCTCTACCTCTATAGGATCAATCAAGTGGATTCTGTCCTGTCCGCCAAGCAGCTGAAAGACCGTTTTTCTGACAGCCGGGTTTAGATGCACGGGATAGACGAAATGCGCATCGGTGTGTTCCATCGCCAGGCGGCGAACGGCGCAGCAAATGTTTTCAAGAGGTTCGCCCAGGTTTTCACGGCGGTGAGCCGTTACCAAAACCCATTTGCCTTCCTTCAGGTTCAGCTTTTGGAGCGCCTCGCTCTTGAAGCTGTAATCCTCGCGCACCATTTGCATGAGCGCATCGATTACGGTATTGCCCACCACATACACATTTTTCGTGATGCCTTCTTTTTTTAAATTATCCAGATTGCTTTCCGTGGGCGCGAAATGCAGCGTGGCCATACGGCTTGTCAGGCAGCGGTTCATTTCCTCGGGAAAGGGTGAATACATATCGAAGGACCTGAGCCCCGCCTCCACATGACCGATGGCAATCTGCTGATAAAAGGCCGCCAGCGCCGCCGCCATGGAGGTGGTGGTATCGCCGTGAACCAAAACCAAATCCGGATTTGATTCCTTGAGCACTTCCGTAAGCCCGTCCAATACACCGCCGGTGATGCTTGAGAGGGTTTGCCCCGGCTTCATGAGGTTCAAATCGTAATCCGGCTTAATATGAAACTGTGTAAGCACCTGATCGAGCATTTCCCGATGCTGTGCCGTCACGCAGACAATGCTTTTAATGCCCTCTGTTTTTTTCAACAGCTTTACCAATGGCGCCATTTTAATCGCTTCCGGCCGCGTACCGAATACACTTAATACTTTCATCTTTTGTTTTTCCTTAGCCAAGTACGGCATTCCCTTCTTCATCAAGAATAACATGCACCCGCATGTCTGTTTTCTCCTTTGGAAAATCCGATTCGTCGGTACAGGTGATGATGGTTTGAATCCCCGATATAAATTTTAAAAGGAGGCCGCGGCGCTGCATATCCAGCTCGCTCATCACATCGTCCAGCAGTAAAACCGGGGCTTCATCATGCTGCTCGGTTAAAAGGGTGATTTCCGAAAGCTTCAGCGCCAGCGCTGCCGTGCGGATTTGCCCTTGAGAGGCAAAGGATCGCATATCTCTGCCCGACAGGTGCATAATGATATCGTCCCTGTGCGGGCCGAAATTTGACGTGCCGCGCTTGATATCCTCGCGGCGGGATTTTTCCAAGCCTTCCGCCAAAGCTTGCCCGATATCCTTTTTATCCTCCACGCAGGCACGATAGCGGATTTTAAGGCTCTCTCTGCTTGAGCCGCTTAAGTAATCATAGTTTTCATGGACGAGAGGTTCCAGATCGGAGATGAATTTAAGGCGTTTTTTAATGATTACTTCGCCCGCCTGCTGTAGCTGCTCATCCCATATAGGCAGCATATCCGCGCTTTTATGGTTTTCGTTGCCGAAGAGGGTTTTTAAAATGGCATTGCGCTGGGCAAGGGCAGCATTATATTTTTGCAGCTCGTAAAAATAGGAAGCAGATTGTTGACAGAGCAGCATATCCATAAACCGACGACGGAAGGAAGGCCCTTCTTTGATGAGCGCCAAATCCTCCGGCGAAAAAATGACACAGGTCACATGCCCCATCATTTCACCCAGGCGCTTAGGCGGCTTATTATTGATATTGATTTGCTTTTTCTTTATTTCTTTAGGACATAGCTTAATGCTTACTTCATGAGAACCATCCCGCCTGGTGGCTTTTACCGTCACTTTCGCGCTGTCCTCCCCGCGCTGCACCAAATCGCTATCCTTTTGCAAGCGGTGGCTGCGCCCGAGAGCGCAAAGATGCACAGCCTCCACGATATTGGTTTTGCCAACACCGTTTTGCCCGTACAAAACAGTGGTTCCTTTGGAAGGAATCAAGGATGCCGATTTATAATTACGAAAGTGGTTAAGCGCAATTTGATCAACAGTCAAAGCCTATGCTCCCTTCACGCTTTAAAACACGCGGACGGGCAGCACCAGGTAAGTGAATTTTTCACCTTCCGACGGGCAAATGACACAGGGAGATACATTGGAATTGAAACGCATGCATAATTCTTCATCGGAAATATTGCGAATGACATCGCTTAAATAGCGAGCGTTGAAAGCAATGTCCATTTCACCGCCTTCGATTTGAATGGCGATGGTTTCCTGCATATCACCCAATTCCGCGTTGGAAGAGAGCGTCATATCGTTTGAAGTAATATGCAGCTTGATTAAATTGTTTTTACCTTCACGAGCCATGAGGCTGGCTCTGTCGATGGCATCATTTAATTCGTTGCGATTTACCTTAACGCGGGTTTTCCAATCCGTAGGCAAAATTTGCTTGTAATTAATATATTCTCCCGCCAGCAGCACGCTTGAAATGCAAGTTTTTCCAAACTTAGCGAACAGGCGTGTTTTATCGAAGGTGAATTCAATGGGAGATTCATCATCCGAAAGAATTTTGCTCATTTCACTTAATACTTTGCCCGGGATGACGGCCTGAAGCTTTGTTGTTTCGTCCGGTAGAACAAAGGTATCGCTATAGCGTTGAAGCGCTAACCTGAAACCATCCAAGCCTACGAGCCGCGCTTCGCCGGGCGTAACTTCCAAAAGACAGCCCGTTAAAATTTGACGGCTTTCATCCGTAGCGATGGCAAAAATGACTTTTTGAATCATTTCGCGGAAAATATTTTGCGGCAGGTTGACCAGCTGTCCGTTTTCAAGCACCTGCATAAGCGGAAAATCGATAGGTGCCATACAGGTGAGGCTTGTGCGTGAGGATATGCATTTGATAATAGCAATGTTTTTTTCGTTGACATTAATATCCACAACGCCTTGAGGCAGCTTGCGAACGAGCTCCGTTAAAAGCTTACCGGGCAAGACCGTTTGCCCTGCTTTTTCAACTTGGGCTTCAATTTCTGTACGGATTGTTAAGGTGCCGTCCGTGCAGGTTAGAAAAGCCCCTGTTTCCGTGGTTTCAAACAATACCCCTTCCAATACAGGCTTCGCAGGCCTTGGGGCGATAGCTCTGGTAACATAGTTAAGGCCTTCCAATAAATCGTGAGAGTTGACGTGAATGTACATTGTGTGACCTCCTTGGTAGTTATTGATATATTTAACTTATTTTTAGTAGTAGTAGTAGGGGCTGTGGAAACTGTGGAAAAAGGGATTGTATATATATTACAGCAAAGGTATTCGGCTTGGAAAAAATGTGCATAAGTTGAAATTTTTTGCCGAATTTTAGGGGATAAACAGAGGTTCATACCGGATGTATGGGATCAGGCACGGGAGAAATCGGCTGATATTTGATCCTTGGCCTTATGAAAAGAGGAACGGGATTCTTTTTATCCACATATTAACAGGTGTGTGTATAAAATTTGTTAACAGGGACAGCGCTTTTAAGCATATGTTTTGAAATTTGGCAATATGTCTTAAATCAACTGAATGAGCATGGTATTTTGTTCATCCATTTTGACAGCCATGAGCCCATCCTTTTCCAATTGCTTCATCACATCGGAAAAGCGTTTAAAACCGATGGTTTTTTCTTGAAAATCAGGATAGGCTTCTAAAATATCGGCCTTGAGGATGGAGGGATTGATTCTTTCGAAACCATCTTCTTTGTAACGCTTTAAAATTTCTTTGAAGGCTGCTTGCCAGTTCTCTTTGTTGAGCTGCGGCCCTTGGGCGTTATCTTTATTGGCCGGCGATACCATCATATTGAAATTATCATTTCTGATACGGATGGAACCGAACTGCTTTTCAAGCTTTGTCAAAAGTTTTCCGAAGGTGGCGCAGCCGTAAGCTTTCTCGCTGAAATCAGGCTTTAAGCGTGTAAGCACCCCCTTGACTTCGCTGGCGTAAATTTCATCCTTTTCAGCTTGCTCCGCGAGAATGTTATCGACAAGCTTGTTCAGTTCGTTTAAATCGCCATTGTCCTCGCTTTGTGAGGCGTTCTTTTTCTTTTGCGGGGCGGAACGCCTTGTGCCTACGGTTTCCATAAACTGAAACTCATTGCAGGCGTTGATAAAAATTGTGGATGCGACTTCACTTCTTGAAATGCCGAGGACAAACTTGCCCATGGATTTCAGCTTGCCGACGAGGGGATTATAGTCGCTGTCGCCCGAGACGATGCAAAAACTATCGATGAGTTCATTCGTATATGCGACATCCAGCGCATCGATGACCAAATGAATATCCGCGTTGTTCTTTTGCGCGTAGCCGTAGCGCAGGGAGGGAATGACGGTAAAGGTATTGGAAAGGAGAATTTCGGTTAAGTCCCCGTATTTTTCCGTATAGCCGTATACCCTGCCCAACAAAATGTCTCCGCGCATCTTGACCTTTTCGATGATGCTGTTCAGCGTGGAAACCTTTGCTCCGCAGTTTTCCAAGTCTACAAAAATGGCAAATTTCGATCCTGCCAAATAAATCCCCTCACTTAAATCCTGAATGTGAACCGATCCCCGCGAATAAATTGCTTTGAAGTATGAATGGGCTTTTCCTGCTTATCGTAGATGACTTCGTATAGATGCAGGAGGGCTTCGCCGGGTGCGATGTGGAGCATCTTTGCCTGGGAAGGGGTTGCGTGGCAAAGGGATACATCATGGATCGCGCGGCTGGGCTTCACATGGTGCCGATTCAAAATAGCGTAGAGAGAACCTGTTAAATCCTCGTTCAGCAGATAGGAATAGGCAACGGAGAAAACATTTTCTTCAAGCATGACGGGCATATCATCCGCCAGACGCAGACGCAGAACAGCGATTGCCTGAGCATCGGCGGCTAAAGCCAATTCCTGCGCATCCTTAACGGAAGGCTTTACGCAAACGGTTTGCAGCACCACGGCGGAAGGCCTTTTCCCCATGAGGTGGCAGGATTCCGTAAAGCCTGTGACGGCCGCCAAATTCTTTTCCAGCCGCGGCATGGCGATAAAAGTACCCTTACCCTGTATGCGAAGGAGCAGCCCTTCCTCTGTGAGATCGGATAACGCCTTGCGAACGGTGACGCGGCTGATGCCATAGCGGGCGCATAATTCCGCTTCTGAAGGAATGCGGCTGTGTACGGGATAGACGCCGCCCTTGATATCACGGTACAGTTCATCCTTCAATTGCTTGTAAAGAGGGTTTAAACTGTTCCCGTCCAACTTATCCATTTTGCATCCCTCCCTGCTGATTCATAACAGTATATCATTTTTTTTAATACATTACAATGCAAAAGGAGTCAACACATCGTAAAAACATTGCAAAACAAGCAAGATTTCGGTACAATGATGGAAATACATTTGGCGAAGGGGCGAAAAAATGATTTCTGCCTGTATTGTAACTTTTAACAGCCTGGAGGATATCAAAGCGGCGCTTGATTCGATTGCGAAGACACAGGCAGCGGTTTTTGTGGTGGACAACCAATCCACCGACGGCACGCCTGAATGGGTGAAGCAGAATTATCCTCAAATCACGTTGATTCAAAGCGCGGAAAACAAGGGATTCGGCGCGGGAAACAATCAGGTTTTAGAGTTGCTTAATTCAAAGTATCATGTGATGATGAACCCGGATGTGACCATTGAAGCCGATTTGCTTGAAAGAATGGCGGCGTTTATGGATGCGCATCCCGAGGTAGTGCTTTTATCTCCGCGGGTGGTTTACCCGGACGGAACGGAACAGTTTTTGCCGAAAAAGCGGCCATCGCTCCATTATCTGGCGGCGGGGATGCTTGAAAAATACGGCCCGCCTTTTACCGACTGGCGTAAAAAATATACGGGGCAAGACGCTGTTTCAAGCGAACCGCGGGAAGTGGACTTCGCCACGGGCTGCTTTATGTTTGTAAGAACAGACGCTTTTAAAAAAATCGGAGGGTTTGATGAAAGCTTTTTTATGTACATGGAGGATGCGGATTTGACGCTGCGCATGAAAAAAGAGGGGAAGGTGCTCTACCATCCCGACTTTGTTGTGACGCACGCATGGAAAAGAGAAAGCCACTCGAATCCGAAATTAAAAAAAATGCACATGGATTCGATAAAGCGGTTCTTTAAAAAGTGGGGTTTGAGAATGTGATCGATGTATTGTTGGCCGTATATAACGGCGAAGCCTATTTAAAGCAGCAGTTGGATTCCGTGCTGAACCAGAAGTGTTCGGTGCCTTTTCACGTGCTCGTATCGGACGACGGTTCCACGGACGGAACGGCGGATATTTTAAAAAGCTATGGCGAAAAAATCACATTGGTTCCTAATCTATACGAAAAAGGGGCGAAGAACAACTTTCTTTCGCTTTTGAAACAGTGCGAAGCGCCCTATGCCGCCTTTTGCGACCAGGATGACATATGGGAGGAAAACAAGCTGCAAACGGTGTATGATGCGATGATAGAAGGGGAAGACAGCAAGCCATGCCTCGTGCATACGGATTTAAGCGTGATTGACGCGGAGGGCAAGGCGGTTTATGATTCGCTGTTTGCGCACCAGGGCTGGGATAAAGATGCCGTGACGCTGAACCGCCTGCTGGTGCAAAACAACGCCACAGGCTGCACGATGCTTTTGAACCGCCCGCTGATTGATTTGGTGAACGGCCAAAACGCGCAAAAAATTGTTATGCACGATTGGTGGACGGCACTGACGGCGGCGGCCTTCGGCAAAATCATTTGCTTGGGGAATAAAACCGTGCGATACCGCCAGCATGATAAAAACGTGATTGGCGCCAGCCGCAAAACCATGATGGAACGTGCATTTGCGGCACTGACCATGGGAAAGAAAATGAAAAAGCGCATCGCCATCACCTACAATCAGGCGGAGGAATTTCTCGCTTGCTACGGCAACCGATTGACAAAAGAAAAAAGCGCGTGCCTGCGCTTTTATATCCGCATACAGAACCAAAACAAACTAGAGCGCATTGCCAACCTGCATCGCGGCGCGTACAACATGCAAAACAGAATACAGCGAATCGGACAAATGTGGTTTGCATAAAATCACAGCTCAAATTCCCGCGCGAGCAATTTGTTTTTTCTGATAATCGAGACCAAAGCCACAGACGAAAACACGCCGAAAAGCCCCTGGGCGATGTTGCCCGGGATCGAGGTAGCGGCAGCGAGTCCCTTGCCCATCAAAAGGGCCGCGAAAAAGAAATAGCCTACGACCATGAGGGTTTCAGCGGCAAGACCCGCTAAAGCGAGACTCATGGCATTTTTTTTCGTGGTTTTCTTGAGAGCGGCATATAGGAAGCGGGCGACAAGCGCCATGAGCGCCTTGATGATGAAGGTGGCGGCGGCATAATGGGAATAGCCTGTGAAAATATCCGCCAGCATGGAGCCTATGCCGGCGGCCAGCGCGCCATAGAAAGGCGAAAGCAGGAAGCCGCAGAGCAGCACCATGCTGTCCCCCAGGTGCACGTAGCCGTTCATGGGCGAAGGGATGGCAATGACGATGGTTAGAATGCAGCACAGGCCGCAGAACAAGGCGGCAGTAACGAGTCTTTTGGTATAGTTCAAGCGATTCAGACCTTTCTGGAAATAATGACGCGGAGGCTTGCGGATGCCTGCTTTTCATGAAAGGCATCCTCGCCGTCGAAGAAGCGCGTGATTTCAAGGGTATCGTCATCCTTGGCACGAATGCGGAGCTTGCCTTTTGTAAATAAAGCGTTGGCATTGCGCTTTGATAAAAGGGTTTGCACATGGGTTTGCAGGACTTTGTTTTCTTTGCCCCAGGGGAAGGGACCGCGGCAGAAGGGATCCGGGCCGCCCTGCATGCCCGCCTCGTCGCCATAGAAAAGGGTGGGCGCGCCGGGAAGGGCGCAGAGGATTTCGCAGGCTTTCATAAGCCGATTTAGGCCAAGGGCGTATTCCGCATCGGTTAAGCGCTGCCCGCCGCGCTCCTCGGGCGGCAGGTTTTCAAAGGTGCGGCCTGCCAAAACGTTGATGGCGCGGGCGCGGTCGTGACTGCCGATGAGGTTCATGAGGGCATAGAAAAACGGGATGGGATAAACCTCTTGCTGGTGGCGAATGAGTCGCGCCAGATGAGAGGCTGTGTTGCTGAAGGTCAAAAAGGCGATGATGGCTTCGCGCAGGGGGTAGTTCATCACGCTGTCCAGCGTATCTCCCAGGCAATAGCAGCGCGTTTCGCCATAAGCGATTTTATTGGAAGCATCCTCCCATACCTCGCCTAAAATGACCGCGTCGGGGCTTGCTTTGCGGGCGGAGACGCGCAGATGACGCAAAAAATCCATGGAAAGCTCATCCGCCACATCCAAACGCCAGCCGCAGGCACCGCGCTTGATCCACAGCGGCACAATGCCGCTCCGCCCGTTGAATATGAAGCGACGATAGCTTTCGTTTGCTTTATTGACCTCCGGAAGGGTCTGAAACCCCCACCAGGATTGGTAGACGGTTGGAAAATCCATAAAGTGATACCAGCCGTAGTATTCGGATGCCTTAGACTGGTATGCGCCGAGAGAAGGATAATGGCCATCTTTGTTAAAATATAAACTATCCGATCCCGTGTGCGAGAATACGCCATCCAGCATGACGCGCATGTCGAGGGCTTTTGCGGCATCGCATAGGGCTTTGAAATCTTCGTTGGTGCCAAGGAGCGGATCGATTTTGGAATAATCACCCGTATCGTAGCGATGGTTGGAGCGGCTTTGAAAGACGGGATTCAGATAGAGGGTGTTCATGCCGAGACTTTTGATGTAGGGCAGCTTTTCTCTGATGCCGTTCAGCGTGCCGCCGAAAAAATCCGAGTTGGTATCGCCGCCGAGCGCGGGATCGGGGATGATGAGAGGGATTTCATCCCAGGCTTGATGGATATAGCGATCTTTGCGGCGGCAGACGGCTTTCGTGGGCGCTTTAAAGAAGCGATCGGGGAAAATTTGGTAGATGCTGGCGGCATGCATGTAATCAGGAACGATATAATCCTTTGCGTAGACGGTAATTTGGAAGGAGTGGCGATCGTAGCCCTGCACCGTGCCCTCGCCGCCCAACTCATCAGCGGCGTTGCCGTAGCTGATTTCCCCGGAAGCGGTTTGAACGAGAAAATCGTACCACATAACGCAAGGCGTCTCGGGCATCAGGCAGGAGAGGGAATAAGTCATCACGCCGTCAAAGCGCATGGGCAAAAGCGCCTCGCGGCCGTTCCATAGGCGCAGCTTCACATCCTCCGCCTCATCGGAAACGAAACGGAAAGTAACCGATGTTCCACATGGAACACTGTCGTTTGGGGTGCGGTAGAAAGGCAGGTGGGAGTTGTGAACGGGCATAAGGCAGAAACCTGCTTTCGTGGTTTATTGGACGGAATCAGACCTTTCTTTTGAGGGGCGTGAGATGCCAGATTTTTTTGTTATACTCTTCAATGGTGCGATCTGAAGAGAAGATGCCGCTCATGGCTGTGTTCGTGATGGCCATTTGCAGCCACTTGTCTTTTGTTTGATAATCCTGATCCACGCGGTGCTGGGCCATGGAATAGGAACCGAAATCTTTTAAAACAAAGTACGGATCGGCCATGCCGCCGCCCTCGCCGATCAGCAGCGCATGATAGATATCCTGCACAGTGGCGGGATGGTCGGGGAAAAGGGTGCCGTCGATCAAACAGGTGAGCGCTTTTCTGATTTCCTGATTGCTTTCGTAAATCAGCATGGGGTTATAGTTGTTCTCGCGGTAGAGATCACGAACGGTATCGGATCGCATGCCGAAGATATAGATGTTGTCAGCCCCCACCTGATCGTAAATTTCAACGTTCGCGCCATCCATCGTACCGATGGTGACGGCGCCGTTCATCATGAATTTCATGTTGCCCGTGCCGGAGGCTTCCTTTGAGGCCGTGGAAAGCTGCTCGCTGAGCTCGGCCGCGGGCATGAGCAATTGCGCGTAGGACACATCGTAGTTTTCTAAAAACACCACTTGCAGCATCTTGGAAGCGCGGGGGTGCTTTTTGATTAAATCGCCGATGGCGTTGATGGTGCGGATGATTTGTTTGGCGCGGTAATACCCGGGGGAAGCTTTCGCGCCGAAGAAGAAGACGCGGGGCGCCATGGTATAGCTCGGATCTTGGTCGATGCGGTTATACAGCACAAGGATATGCAGCGCGTTTAGAAGCTGGCGCTTGTATTCATGCAGCCGTTTTGCCTGCACATCGAACAGGAAGGTCGGATCGACGGTGATGCCCTGCCTTAGGAGCACTTCCTTCGCGAGGCGTTCCTTATTTGCGAACTTGATCGCTTCAAATTTCTTTTGGAAGGCTTTATCGGTGGCAAAGGGCTTGAGTTTTTGAAGATCCATGGGATTCTTTTCCCAGCCTTCGCCGATTGATTCGTTGATAAGGTTTGTCAGCGGTTGGTTGCAGGCCATAAGCCAGCGGCGATGCGTAATGCCGTTGGTAATGGCGGAAAATTTCTCGGGAGAGAGCAGGTGATAATCGTGGAAGGTATCATCCTTCAAAATTTCGCCGTGAAGCTGGGAAACACCGTTGACGGAGAAGCTCATGGCGATGCAAAGGTTCGCCATCTGCACCTGGTTATAGCTGAGTACCGCCATGTTCGCGATACGATCCCAATCGCCGGGGAATTTATTCCAGAGCTTGGCGCACAAGCGGCGGTTAATCTCCTGCAAAATCATATAGATGCGCGGCAACTGGCTTTGCAGCATGCCTTCGGGCCAGCGTTCCAGCGCCTCCTGCATGATGGTATGGTTTGTGTATGCCACGGTTTTTTTGACAATATTCTCCGCCACGTCCCAGCTTAGGCCCTCCTGATCCATGAGAATGCGCATGAGCTCAGGTATCGCGAGACCCGGATGGGTATCGTTGATATGAATGCAGACCTTTTCGGGCAGCAAATCGAAATCGGTGCCATGCAATTCTTTAAAGTTCTTCACGATGTACTGTACGGTCGCCGAGGTGAAAAAATAGTGCTGCTTTAAGCGCAGAAGCTTACCTTCATAGTGATTGTCCTCGGGATAAAGCACCTTTGATATCACTTCCGCCAGCTGCATTTCTTCCGTGGCCTTCACATGCTCGCCGCGGCCGAAGCTGTGCAAATCGATTCTCTTGGGCGAGCGCGCGGACCACATGCGCAGGCTGTTCACCGTGGCGGTTTCAAAGCCGATGATGGGCATATCGTAGGGGACGGCTTCGACGGTATAGTAATCCTTATGAAGATAGCGGATGTGATCGCCCTCCGTGACTTCTTCCAGATAGCCGCCGTAGTGTACCTCGCAGGCATCTTCCATGACGGCCATTTCCCACACGTTGCCGTTTTGCAGCCAGTTATCGGGCAATTCCACCTGCTGCCCATCCACAAGCTTTTGCTTGAATAGGCCGTATTCATAGCGAATGGTACAGCCCATGGTGGGCAAATCCAGGCTGGACAGGCTGTCTAAGAAGCAGGCAGCCAGGCGACCGAGACCGCCGTTGCCAAGACCCGGCTCCGGTTCTTCAACCAAAATATCATCAATATTGACGTTCAATTCCCTTAGCGCGTCCTTGTAGGCATCGGTGGCGCAGAGGTTCAGCATATTGCAATAAAGCGAGCGGCCCATTAAAAATTCGACAGACAGGTAATACAGGCGCTTGGATTTGCTTTCGCGGCGCTCTTCCCTGGCGATCATCCATTTTTGCATGATTTGATCGCGCACGGTGGAAGCCAGGGCATGGTAAATCTGCTGCTTCGTGGCTTCCTCGATGGTACGCCCGTTATAGCGGCGCAGCTTGCCGATGATGGACTCCTTAATGGACTCTTTATCAAAAGACTTGACAGGCATTGAAACACTCCTTCAATCGTTTAAGAAAACATAGAGGCAAATAACCTATGTATATTAGCATATCTTGGGGAAAGTTTCAACTTTGGCAAACGCGGCTGTTTCACGTGGAACATTTACTTTTGAACGCCCCTTTGATACAATACGAGGCGAAAGGAGGCGATACCATGCCGAACTGGACAAAAGAGCAGGAGCAGGCCATCTATGCCGACAACGCGCAGCTGCTTGTGAGCGCTGCGGCAGGCTCGGGAAAAACGGCTGTGCTTATCGAGCGGATTTTACGGCTTTTGGGCGAAGGCGCGCAGCTTAACCGCATGGTGATCGTGACCTTTACGAAGGCTGCCGCCGCGCAGCTGAGAGAAAAACTGAACAGGCGCTTGTTTGATGATGCCGCGGAAGGGGATCCGATAGCGGCGGAGCAGCTAGCGCTTTTGCCCGTGACGCAAATCGGCACAATCCATAGCTTTTGCGGCGCCATACTAAAGGAACAGTTCCAAGTGGTGGGATTGGATCCGGGCAGCAGGCAAATTGATAACGCGACGCGGGACAAGCTGATGGAAAAGGCGCTGAACGACAGTTTGGATGCTTTCTTTGAAAGCCCGACGGAGGCTTTTTCGGCGCTGAGCGCCGCTTTTTCGGACAAGGACATACAAGAAATGGTTTCGAGCCTGTATGGGTTCATGATGTCCTTAAAAGATCCTTTCGAGTGGCTGCTAAAGCAGGAAGGACAGAATTATGATTCCCAAAGCCTGGCCGTACATCCCTATATGGCCGTGCTTTTGAATCATTGCCGCATTCAGCTGGAGGGGCTTGAAAAAGAACTTGATAAGCTGTTTGACGCCATGAAATCACCTTATGCCAACGCGAAGTGGCTTAACACCCTGACGAGCGACAGACTGTGCTTTGACCGGCTGAAAACCGCCGCGGACAGCGGCTATGATGCCTTGGCGCAAGAAGCGGATTTGGTTTTTGAAAAAGCGCCCGGGATTCGCGGCCTTGAAGATAAGGAAGCCGCATGGAACGAGGGAATGAAGAAACGGCGGGAAGCGTTTAAAAAGGCGCTGATCAAAGCCGTGAAGGAAATCCCGGACGATTTGAGTAAAAGCGCCGCGGATATGAACCGCATGCAGCCTTGCGTGAAGGGGCTGGTTGAAATCACGCTCAAGTTCGACGCGCGGTTTACGGAGCTTAAACAGGCGGAGAACGGTATGGATTTTAATGATTTGATCCACCTGACCCTAAAGGTATTGAAGGATGACGAGGCTCGCGAGACTATACAAAACCAGTATGACCATTTGTTTGTGGATGAGTATCAGGATGTGGGCGATGCGGAGGAAGGCATCTTCCAGGCCATACGGCACGAGAAGAGCTGCTTGTTTATGGTGGGAGATGTGAAGCAGAGCATTTACCGCTTCCGACTGTGCGACCCGACGCTGTTTTTAACTAAGCAGGAAACCTTTTCATCAGAGGAGGATGCGGCTTGCCGAAAAATTTTTCTGAACAAGAATTTCCGTTCGGAACCCGCGGTGCTTGAAACAGTGAATCGGGTTTTCGAAACGGTGATGACAAAAAAGGTAACAGAACTGGATTATGATGCCGAGGCGCATCTGTACCCGGGCAGGGAGGAAAATCGTTGTGACAGGGCACAGCTGGTTATCCTCCCCGGGGAGAGGCAAGCGGATGAAGAGGGAAACAGGCTTAAAAAAACCCACGCCGAATTTGAAACGCTTAAGCGGCTGATTCTTGAGCAGCGGGAGACGCTTGTTTATGATAGAGAAACCGGGAAGATGCGGCTCACGCGCTTTCGCGATATGGCGATTCTCTTGCCTAAGGCAAAGGGAGTCGGGCCGGATTTGGCGGCGGCGCTGAAGGAATGCGGCATTCCCGCTTACGCGGACAGCGATGAAAATTATTTTGATTTGCCCGAGGTTCAAAGGATGATGGCGCTGCTCCATGTGCTGAATAATCCGCGGGATGACGTGGCTTTTTTGACGGTGTTGAAGCTGCCGCTTTTTCACTTTACGGATGCTGAGTTGGCCGAGACGCGGCTGCAATCAGTAAAAAAAGGCGCTTCCTTTTACACATGCTTCTTAAAGCAGGCGAAGGAGGAAAGCGCCCTCGGCAAAAAGGCGCTGAAAGCCCTTGAACGATTGGAACTGTGGCGCTTTCGCGTGGCTCATGTGCCGCTTTGCCAAATGGTGTGGGAAGTGATGAAGGAATCGGGGCTGTATCTTTACGCGGGCACGCAAGCGGGCGGCAACGTGCGGCAGGGCAATCTGCGGCTTTTGTGTGAGCACGCGGCGAATTATGAAGCCGTAGGACATGGCGGGCTGGATGGGTTTTTGCGTCTTGGCATTACAAGCGGAGACGAAGGGGATTCGAAAACCGCAAAAGCCCTTTCGCCTAAAGACGACCTCGTGCGCATTATGACCATCCACAAATCAAAGGGGCTGGAATTTCCCGTGGTGTACATGATGGGACTTGGGGATGCGCTGCACAGGCCGGAACGACGCAAGCTGCGCCCGCATAAGACGCTTGGCATAGGCATTCCCTATGTGGCGCCCGAATTGAGCATTACAAGAAAGACGCTGGCACAGACGGCCATTACCCTTCAGGGCATTTTGGATGACAAGGCGGAGCGGGCGCGGCTATTGTATGTGGGCATGACGCGGGCAGTTGAAAAGCTGGTGATGCTGGGCGCATCTTCAAAAATACCCGCGGATGAATGGGCGCTGGAAGGAGCATATGGGGTTTTCGCGGCAAAAAGCTATTTGGATTGGCTGTGTATTGTCAATAATGTGTATAAAGAAATTTATGAACAGGTCAAAAATGGATTATCCACATCTTTTCAACAGAGCGATACGCCTTATGATATAAAGGTTTTTGAGGCGTTCGAACAGCAGGCTGTGGAAAACGATAATTCTCTTTCCACAGGTTTATCCACGCTGATTCACAGCGGGAAGCCCGAAATGGATACCGCTGTTACGAGGCGGCTTAACCGCGCGTTTTTTAAGAACACGGATTTGATGCCCCTTAAGACCTCTGTCAGCGCTATCAGCAAGAAAGCGACTTGGTCGGCGCAGGAGGAAACAGTGGAAACCAAAGGCATGGAGGCAGATGCCGTTCCGCCCCTGACCATGAGCGATTTACCGGGGATGCCCGCTTTCATGAAGGAAAAGGCGCTTTCCGCCGCGGACAGAGGCAGCGCGGTGCATATGGCGCTGTCGCAGCTGACTTTTAAGGGAGATATCGCCGAAGAAGTGGCGGCCATGGCGCAAAAGGGGCTACTGACGGAAGCGCAGCGGCGCGAAACGCCGCTTGAGTGGCTTGAAAACTTTATGAGAAGCGCCTTATGCCAAAGGATGCTCAAAGCGAGGAGGGTAAAAAGGGAATGGGCTTTCACCTACAGGCTCTATCCCGATAAGAAGACCCTTGTGCAAGGGGTGATGGATCTGTGCTTTTTGGAGGAGGATGGCTGGGTGCTGTGCGATTACAAAACGGACAGGACGTGCGATGCTGAGACGCTTAGGGAGAGATATGAAAAGCAGGTAGCCATCTACCGAAAAGCCCTTGAAGCGTTAAGCGGCATTCCCGTGAAGGAAGCGTGGCTGTTTGCGCTTCGAAGCGGGGAAGCGATCGAAATGAAGGCGGAGGTGCAGGGATGAAAACGAGAAAGATGGATATGCATTTGCATACGATCCACTCCATGGACGGGAAGCAGGGCGTGATGGATTTGTGCGGGAAGGCGGCGGAATTAGGGCTTGAGGAAATCTGCATCACCGACCATATCGAACCCGGCCACCCGAGCCCGGGGGCGGATATTCCGCCCGATTTTCCCGTATGGCTTAATGACATTGCCGCTGCCAGGGAAGCCTTTCCTGAAATGGATATCCGTATCGGGCTTGAAATAGGGGATAACGAGCCCATTCGCCCGAGCATTTATGAAACCCTGGACAGGCTGCCGTTGGATTTTCGGCTGCTTTCGCTGCATTTGGTGAAGGGGCTGGACCCTTACGAAGCGATTTATTTTGAAGGAAGGACCCAGAGACAGGCGTATCTGGCCTACGTGGAAGCGAAGGCGGAAAGCGTTTTGAACTTTACGGACTATGATGCGGTGGCGCATATTGGCTATGTGGGCAAGTTTGCCCCCTACGCGCCCGAGAAAAGGGCGCTGACATATGAATATGCCCCGGATGTGTTCGATACGATGTTTCGATTTATGGCACAAAATGGCAAGGCGCTTGAAATTAACGCCTCCGGGCTTAGACAGACGAGTGCGCCCATACCGGGGAGTGATTTAATTCACCGATTTTTGGATTTGGGCGGAGAATTCTTTACCTTGGGCTCCGATGCGCACACGATTGGGGATGTGTATGCCCATGTGGAGACCGCTAAGGAAATCTTAAAAGCGCAGGGCGCGAAATGGCAAGTTGGCTTTAAGGAGCGTGTGATGCAGGTCTATTGTGTTTAAAGTGGGGACATAGCGCAGAAAATAGCGCGTTTATTGTAGAAAAATGGAGAACCGGTGCATGTTTTAAGCGAAAAAGTTGACAAAGGTGGGTGAATGTGACATAATCAGCGGTGCAAGTGATTGCGGAAGGAGGCGGCTTTATGGAAGCGAAATGTGAAATTGTCTATTACTATCACAGCGGGTTTACGGCGGCAATGAATGATACGCTGCTGGTGTTTGATTATTGGGAAGGCAATGGCACGCTGCCGGAAGACAAGCGACTGACGTTAAATCGCTTGAACCGCTACAAGCACATATTCGTGTTCACCTCCCACGCCCATCCCGATCACATGGATCCGATCGTATACACATGGCAATGTGATACGCCGATTATTTATGTGACTTCTTTTGATATGGATATCGGTGTGCGCGGCCGCAGAATGGCACCCGGGGATGAGATGCTTTTAAAAGAAGGAGTGCGCGTGAAGGCGTTTGGCTCCACAGACACAGGTGTCAGCTTTCTTGTGGATCTGTACGGCGTGAAGGTGTTTCACGCGGGGGATTTAAACCTGTGGCACTGGCGGGAGGAATCATCCCTTAGGGAAATCGAGGCGGCGGAGAAGGCGTTTGACGAAGCTATCGCGCCCATTGCGAAGGAAAACGTGGATATCGCAATGTTCCCGGTGGATCCAAGGCAGGGGCAGATGTTTGATGCGGGAGCGAACCTGTTTATTTTAAGGGTGAAGCCAAAGGTGTTCATTCCCATGCACTGGCAAAACAGGCCCGAGGTGGCGGTTGAATTCGCGCGCCGCGCCTCCAGCAAGCAAACCGCCGTTTTCGCGCTTTTGAAGCCGCGGGAAAGAATTGTGGTTGCCTTTGAAGACGAGGTGATGACCATCGAAGTGTTCAACCAAAAAGAGGCACCTTTGGTTAGGGAAGAGCCCAAGGAGGAACCGAAGGAGACGGAACCCGCGGTGGCATATTTTACCGCCGAGGATCCCTTTTTAGAAAGTGATTTGCCGGTGAACATGGAAAAGGAAAAAGGAGAAACCTTGTAAAAATCAAGCCATATTGCGCCTCGGTCCGCTATCACGCGGGCCGGGGTCTTTCATTGACAAGGCGCGTTTGTTTTGCTAGAATAGCAAGCGAGTCTAAAAAATGAAGGAAGTGTCAAAATGGAAGTAACAAAAACGATGACCATTGGCGAAGTGCTTCGCGAAGACAGGGGCACGGCTCGCATATTTATGGCCTTCGGCATGCATTGCCTGGGCTGCCCCCATGCGACCATGGAAAGCCTGGAGGATGCCTGCGCCGCCCATGGCGCTAACGCCGACGAATTGGTACACCAGTTGAACGAGTATTTCGCGAACAAGGAATAAAGCGTTGCGGTTTTGGCGGCATTTTTGCATAAATGCCGCTTTATCATGCAAGAAGGAGGCAATATGCTTACGCAAACAGAAACGGAGGCGCTGAATATTGCCATGGAAATGGAACGGCGCGGCATCATGATTTACAGACGGGCCCAGCTGCTCACCGAAGATAAGCAGGTGCTTGATTTGTTAAAACGCCTTGAGGCGGATGAATTGACGCATCTGGGCGAATTTTCCGCAATGCTGGACGGAGCGGAAATAACGGAAGACATGGGCGAAAGGCGCGTGGTACTGACAGCCTATGCCCAAAAAGCCTTTTTGCGAGGCGGCGTGATGGCGCTTTTGCGGGAGGACGCGCTCAAGAGCGTAGACAAGCTTCTTGCCCATGCCATTAAAGAGGAGCAAGAAGCGGTTGATATCTACCGCGGATACAGCGCGGCGGCGGAGGCAGAATCCGTCAGGCATGCTTTTTGGAATATCAGCATAGAAGAAGAAAAGCATTTGGGAGAACTCATCAAAACGGCGGAGCAAATGCACCCGATGGATTGACAAAACAGGGTTGAATATGATATTTTCTCCCGAGCGAACACACAAAAGTGAGGTATGATGAAAATGGAGATGCTCTACCAATATATCCTGCAGGTACAATGGCAGCAGGCGGTCATGTGGGGAATCGGCGGCCTTTTGATCTATTTGGCTATCGCCAAGGAAATGGAACCGTCCCTTTTATTGCCAATGGGCTTCGGTGCTATCCTGGTCAACCTGCCCCATTCAGGCGCGATTGGCCCGGACGGTGCGCTGACTTCCTTGTTTAATGCGGGTATTTCCAACGAGCTGTTCCCATTGATTTTATTTATCGGCATCGGCGCGATGATCGATTTCGGCCCGGTGTTAACCAACCCGAAGCTCATGCTCTTTGGCGCGGCGGCGCAGTTCGGTATCTTCTTTACGTTGAGCATGGCAAGGCTCTTCGGGTTTGAATTAAACGATGCCATGTCCATCGCGGTGATTGGCGCGGCGGACGGCCCCACCTCCATTGTTGTGGCGCAGCAGTTGGGGTCGAAGTACTTGGGCGCTATCATGGTTGCGGCTTATTCCTATATGGCGCTGGTGCCCGTGGTGCAGCCGCCGGTGATTAAGCTGCTTACAACGAAAAAGGAACGCCTGATTCGTATGCCTTATGAGCAAAAAAGCATTTCCAAAACGACACGCATTCTCTTCCCCATCATCATTACCGTGGTGGCAGGCTTAGTCGCGCCTGAATCCGTGGCGCTGGTGGGCTTCCTGATGTTCGGCAACCTGATTCGCGAGTGCGGCGTGTTGAATTCCCTTTCCGAAACCGCGCAGACGGCTTTGGCGAATCTGATTACGATCTTCCTCGGCATTACGGTCGCGACGCAGATGCATTACGCTTCCTTCCTCCAGCCGGATACCCTGCTTATTCTGGGCCTGGGCTTGATCGCCTTCATCTTTGATACGGCGGGCGGCGTATTATTCGCGAAATTTTTGAACCTGTTCTTGAAGAAGAAGATTAACCCCATGATCGGCGCGGCAGGCATTTCCGCCTTCCCCATGTCCGCCCGTGTGGTACACAAGATGGGCTTGCAGGAGGATAACCAGAACTTCCTGCTCATGCATTCCATCGGCGTGAATGTCTCCGGCCAGATTGCGTCCGTTATCGCGGGCGGTCTGATTATGAGCATGTTTACCACGTTTGTGAAATAAGGAGGAAACAGAAAATGAATTTGAATATGCAGGCGTTTATGGAATCCTTCCGCTTTATGGGCATTGGGATGCTGGGCATTTTTGTGGTGATGGGCGTCATTATCGGCACCATCGTTTTGCTTGGCCGTTTGACATCGAAGAAGGAAAAGTAAGTTGGTTTATTTGAAAGAGACTCCCTTTTCATAGGGAGTCTCTTTTTTATTTTGTCAGTCTGTCCAACATCCATTCAATATACAGACCATAGCCCTGGGTGGGATCGGAAATGAACACATGGGTGACAGCCCCAATAATGTGGCCGTCCTGCAGGATGGGGCTGCCGCTCATGCCTTGTACAATCCCGCCTGTTTTTTCAAGCAACGCTTCATCCACCACCTTCACCACCATGCTCTTTGGCGCGGGACTATTTTGGCGATTCACTTGAATGATTTCCACCTGATATTCCTTTGGCCCCGACGTATCTACAGTGGAAATAATGCTGGCAGCTCCTGTATGCACACTGCTGCGAAGGCCTACAGGCAGCCCTTGCGGGTAAAGGGAGGTATCGGGCGCTTTTTCCAGCTTGCCGTAAATGCCCAAGAGACTGTTTTGCCGAATATCCCCCACCAAACGTTTTTCGCGAAGGAAGGAGCCTTTCAATTCCCCGGGCGTACCTTTTTGCCCCCTTGAAACATCTACAATATCCGCTTTGAGAACCTGGCCTTCGGATACCGAGAGAGGCTTGCCCGTATCGCTG
>JGI994J12354_10001591_pt1 | contig 22968 bp, 20 predicted proteins | sample IntmicLarv3ML3BL_FD_12354 | JGI IMG/M metagenome (IMG submission 12354) | reverse complement strand
AAGCTCTGTGTTATAAAAACACCCTAAGGAGCGTTATTTACTTATGAAAATAGTATCATTCAACGTCAATGGTCTCAGGGCGCGTATGCATCAGCTTGAGGCTGTAATAGCCGCGCATTCTCCCGATATCATCGGTCTGCAGGAGATAAAGGTTCGGGATGAAGAATTTCCCGTGGCCGATGTGGAAGCGTTGGGGTATCGGGTCAGTTTTCACGGGCAGAAAATGCGCCATGGAGTGGCTCTTATGTCTCGCCGCGAGCCGCTGAGGGTACAGCGTGGTCTACCCGGAGACGGGCCGGATTCGGCGCGACGTTTTATCTGCGCGTTATTTGAAATGGAAAACGGAGCTGCGTTGCGGGTTATCAACGGTTATTTTCCCCAGGGGGAAAACAGAAGCCATCCAGTGAAATTTCCGGACAAAGAGAAATTTTATGTTGGCATGGACAGGTTTCTGCGCGAGGAATGCAACCCGGAGAGTCCCATCGTTATTATGGGCGATTTTAACGTAGCTCCGATGGATAGCGATATAGGAATTGACCCAGACAGCGCCAAACGTTGGCTGAAGGCCGGAAAGGCTTGTTTTCTTCCGGAAGAAAGGGAATGGTTTCAAAAACTGAACGAATGGGGCCTTTACGATAGCTACCGAGAGTTGCATCCGCATACGGTTGATGACTTCAGTTGGTTTGATTATCGCAGCCGCGGCTTTGAGAGCGAACCGAAGCGGGGTCTGCGTATCGACCATATTCTTGTCAGCCGTCCTTTGCGCAAGCGTTGCCTTGACGCCGGGATAGATTATACCATCCGTGGCATGGAAAAACCTTCCGATCACTGCCCAGTATGGCTTGAGTTGAGTTGACATCCCGCGAGATTTTTAACTCTACCCAACTATCTGGGAATTATATGAGCGTTGTAATATGAAATTAGATTTTAAAGAATTTGTGTTATATTTGTAACCGAACTGCATTCTTGCTAAGTAAGCTTATTCGCGGACGTCCTGTTTGTTTCTCACTACATTTGAAACAGGCGCGGAAAATTCAAAGCAATAGCGTTGGTTTTGCTTTTGCCAATAAAATAGAATGGCAGTATGCGGGCTATATGCTTAAAAGTTGGGATCTGGGCGCGGCGAAGCTTGCAACGTAAAAGGAGATACACTTAGTAGTAATCAAGTAGAAAATTAAATATAAAAAACGTCGATTTTTTGGTATGAGACGGCGCTATCAGTCATATTGCGGTTCCCTTTTTATATATGTCAATGGTCGTATAGAAGTGTTTTCCGGAGGTTGTCTCGGGCGTGACTGCACATGAGGAGGGCATATTATGAAAGAATTATTGGGAATTGTTCTGGCGGGCGGCGCAGGAGAACGCTTGGAGCCTCTTACCTCTATCAGAGCCAAGCCGGCTGTCCCTTTTGGAGGTAAATACCGGATAATTGATTTTGTCCTTAATAACCTGATCAATTCAGGCGTCCAGAATATCAAGATTTTAGTGCAGAAGCTCTCGCAACCCCTTATCAATCATGTTGGAGCCATGTGGCCTTCGGCCTCGATGTATAATTTTTGCGTTCAATGTATACCAGCCCAGAAAAGAATCGGAGAGCAATGGTATAAAAGTACGGCGGACGCAGTATATCAGAATCTGAATATCTTTGAGGACAACCCCAATTACGAGAGAGCGGCGATTTTTTCAGGAGACCACATTTTCAAAATTGACGCCGGTCAGTTTGACGATTTCCATAAGAGAAAAGAGGCTGATTTCACTATCTCGGCTATGGTGATTCCGAAAGAAAAGGCCAGTCGTTTCGGCATTATAGAAGTGGACGAGAATCACAGAGTTATCGGATTTGAAGAAAAACCCGAAAATCCCAAGGAGATTCCGGGACAACGGGGATACTGCCTGACCTCGATGGGAAATTATATTGCGAATATCCCGGCGTTGATCAAAGCGCTAAATGAAGACGCCAGACAAGAAAACTCGTCCCACGATTTCGGCAAGGACGTCATACCGCTTATGCTGAAAAAAGGCTGGAAAGTTTTTGCGTACGATTTTTCTTCAAATATGGTTCCCGGAGAATCTAATGTCTATTGGCGCGACGTGGGAACTATCAGGTCTTATTGGGAGGCCAGTATGGATCTGGTAAGTATTGAGCCTGACCTGAATCTTTACAACCAGCGCTGGCCCATCAAGACCTCGTCAGATTTCACTCCCCCCGCTAAACTTGTGATGCGACAATCTCTTATCGATAACGTAATCATAAGCGGCGGCTGTATTGTTACCCAGGCCGAAATCAGTAACTCGGTGTTAAGTCAGGATGTTAGAGTAGAGAAAAACGCCNTGATCCGGGAAAGCATTATCTTCCCCANGGTAATCGTAGGGGAGGGCGCGAGAGTACAAAAAAGTATAATTGACAAAGACGTGACTATTCCTGCAAATACCAGTATCGGATTTTCACGCGAGGAGGACGAAGCTCGCGGATTCAGGGTCTCGGATGAAATCACTGTCATACCTAAAGGTTATGTTTTTAATAATGCTTGAGACTGCGCCTGATTACGTGTGAAATCCATAAACATTGCCCCAAAAACCATTTCTCTGGCAAAACGCTTGGTTTTGTCGCTGCCGTCGGGTCTTCCGGGACTTTTCAACCCATGGAGGGAGACTTGCTCTTTCGATTGCGAACGCGACGCTCCGGAGGCAAAGCTAGAGCGTCTGGCCCTTCACTTGGATTGCGACCCGTTTTTTATTCTGGTGGGCGAAGCCCCGGGATATCAGGGCTGCCGTTACAGCGGTATTGCGTTCACTAGCGAGCGTCTGTTGTTGGAAGGAGCTATCCCGCGTATTCCTCCGCTTACGGGGCGTATCTCAACTCGCAGACTCCCATTTTCCGAGCCATCGGCCACCATAGTATGGAACACTCTAAAAGCTCTTGGTATTGCCGAGCGAACCATCCTCTGGAATTCTCTGCAGCTCCATCCCTACAGGGATGGTAAACCCTGGACGAACCGCACCCCAACGCCGAAGGAACTGGCTCTTGGGGCCGAGGGTTTGTCCATGCTTCTAGCCGCCTTTCCGTCCGCCGGCGTAGTGGCTATTGGTAAAAAAGCGGAGTTTCTGATGCAGTCGCAGGGAATCGTTCCTTTGGCGACGGTACGCCATCCGGCTAACGGAGGAGCAAAGAAATTTGCGGCGGGAATATCCGCATTGGTCTGAACACCTGCTTAATTGAAAAAGAAATGGTGATTTGGGCGAGAAAATACGAACTCAGAAAAAAAGCGGATAGTTTGTTGTCGATAAAACCCTGAATTGTTCTTGGCTTAATCTGCCGGGAGAGCGCTATTTCTCTTTTTGGTCGCTATCCGAATGCGCCATGATATACGCAAGACAATCTTTGGCTGAAAGCGGTTTGCTGAATAGATACCCTTGGAAAATTTTGCATCCCAATTTGGAAAAACGTGCCAGTTGTTCCTCTGTTTCAACTCCCTCGACTATTGAAGTCATACGAAGGCTTTTACACAACTCTACCATACTGTGTATGATGTGGTCATTGATCCTTTCGTCGCTATTCTCTGTCAGAGAACGATCCAATTTGATAGTATCCACCGGCATTTCGTTTAAGTAGCGTAACGAAGCGTGCCCCATGCCGAAGTCGTCGATGGCCACATGTACTCCGCCGTTTCTGAGACGATTCAAGGCGTCAAACGTTAGGGCGCCAGGAGTTATCATAGTTGACTCGGTGATTTCTAATTCCAGCTGACTAAGAGGCAATCCGGTAAGCTTAAGCGTTTCAAAAACTCTACGATAAAAAGAGGGATCTTCCAATTGATAGGGTGAAACGTTTACCGATATGAGCAAGTCATCCGGCACGTCTCCTTTCCACTCGGCGCGTTGACGGCAGGCCGTTTTCAACGCATATATCCCCAATTCGTCAATACAGCGCGTATCTTCGGCCAAGGTAACTGTTATGATTGGCGAGATGCGGCCATAGGCCGGATGATTCCACCGTAGGAGGGCCTCGACGCCATGCACGCGATTTCGAGTGACATCCATTTGCGGTTGGTACTCAAGGAACAACTGATCATTGCGGGTCAAGGCAGTTCGAAGGTCAGAGGCCAAAGCCTTGGCTAATCGTCCCTCTTCTCCCGGACTATCAATACATTTTGTTGCGCCTAGCCCAGCGGTGTATCCGCTTGAGGTACGCAAAAGGGCGCTCAAAGTTTGTTTTATATGACGTTCCCGTAACAGGTCGGATAATTTGACAAAAGGATAATACAGCGTCACCCCTATCAATATGTTTATTAGCTGCATAACTACCCCGGAGATAGAACCGGTCGAGGCAAAGCCACTCATAAGAACAGGGGTTGTCCAGCCAACACCCGGTATTGTATGAGGAATCAAATCAAAAACTGTGGCGTAATAAGCGCATACAGTCTGTACAAGTGGAGTTAGTACGAAGGGGATCAGGTAGATTGGGTTTAATATGAGGGGAATTCCGAAAAGCAACGGATCGTTGACATTGCACAAAGCGGGGAGAAGCGCAAACAGGCAGAGTTTCCGTTTACCCCCGTCGCGGCTGACTATGAGAACTGCAAAAATCAGACTAAGCGTACTGCCTGAGCCCCCCATATAAGCAAAAGTGATAAAAAACTCTTTGGTATAAATATGAACGGGCGTATGCCCGGATAATACTGCCGCGGCGTTCTCTATTCCTGGCGGTACCAAAAAATGTTCTACCACCGGGGATACAATATTGGGCCCATGCACACCAAAAAACCAGAACAACTGCGAAAAAAAAGCAATGGCTATACCTAAAAGAGAACCGTCTCCAAGGTTGCTGAAGAGCGCTAAAAAGAAATGATTGACGATGTCGTGTAGATCCGGAGTGCCTAGTTCTACTAAAAAAACACGAATGAGACCAAAAGTAGTTATAGTTAGCATACCTGCGGGCATGACGTTAAGAATATCCCGCACCATTGGATCGTGACTGACTTCGTTCAAAGGCAACTGCAAGCGTTTCATCTTTGCCAAGCGCAAAAAAAGTTTGCAGCCGATTGCGGCGACGCAGAGGGCGACCACAAATCCAGTGTCCATTGAAAAAATGGTTTTCCATGAGGCAGTTTCAGTTGGCGCGGTAACAATAAAAAAACAGGAAAGAATAACGATAAGCGCCATGGTAGGACTGACAAACTGTTTTTTGTGGCGTTGATTGTGGGACATGGTAAACGCGCTGCTGAATGTGAGCAACATTGCCAATGAGGCGATTCCAAATGTGCCAGAAATCATATTGTCGCAGGCTGTGCGCCAATCGGAGCCAAAAAGTTTGTCTAAAAGAGCGTGTAGGGTAGGAGAGGAGAGATCGTGCAGTAACAGAGCCAGCGAGCCGATCATTATCAAGGGGAGTATGAGGGTAAATCCCCGTTGAAGCGACAGAAAGAAAGGCTGTGCGCTCAACTTTTCAAGAAAGAGCAGATTGGAAGAAAAATATCCTTCCAGTTTGCTTTGCGAGGGGAGATTCTGTTTCATATCATGCGTGCCATTATCGTTTGCGCCAATCAAAACAAAATAGTCTGAAGATCAGTCAGTCCCTGACATGCTTAAGATAGATTATTAATGCGTTGTGGAGTATGGCAACCGATATATTAAAGTTATCGGCGTAATGATAATTTTTTATAAGTTCAGCGTACGGGTATCATACCTTCTTTCGATTCTTTCGGCGCCACATATCTATACTTTAGGTCATATTTACAAGCAGAGCGGAGATTTGCTGCGAATGACCCCGGCTAAAAAATGACAACTTTGAAAAGAATACACATAAACGGCGTTATGCGCCATCTGAAAAGTGTTTTTTTGAGCGAGTTTGCATCAGAAAAGAGCATATGGGGGCGATGAGCAATCAGTTCCCTGTGTCGCCGAATTCGATTATGTTTGTCACTGTTGAATAAATCTCGCATCTGCCATAATATCAGTGTCCGGATGTTTTTTTACATTAAACCAAAAGGAGAGTGACTGTGGAATGCGTACCAACCGGGTCAAAATGCCGCTGCACGTATATTCCCGCTTGCCCCAGGCGTGGTAATTGCTGCAAATGTATTGCCTATCACCGGGAACAGGGCGAGGCGACCGCTTGCATGTTCACGCCTCTGGGAGAAAAAAGCTATGATCGCTCGCTTGCCAACCTGATGCGCGACCGCAAGATTTCTGTATGAAGGCGTAGAAGTATCGTTAAGGATTCCGTCTTATTAATTCTAGTCTGTTTCAATATAATGTTTTGTGATCTCAGTCATGCGATAGGGCGTTAATGCTGACCTATACAATTACATCCCATGATCATTGCCGACGTCTGGAAAGTTTCCTTCGTTCACTCATGCCATCCGCTTCTTTCGCCTATCCCCGTAGATTAATCAGAAATGGCGCGGTTAGACTTAACGGAGCGCTAGCCGCGCCGGACACTATACTGACCGTAGGCGATCTGGTAACAGCCAAAGAGAGCGCGAGCCTGACGTCTCTGTTGGGACAGGACCCCTTGAAACTGGACATTCTCTACGAAGATGACCGGATCGCCATTATCAACAAGCCCTCGGGCTTGCCCATGCATCGTACTGCCAGGAGAGAAACAAACCTGGCGGAGCTGGGCGAAATTTTCATGATGCGGTTAAAAAGACCATGCAAACTGTATCCGGTGAATCGTTTGGATCGCGGTACCTCCGGATCTGTAATTTTGGCGAAAAGTTCAGTGTCGGCCGGCCTTTATGGCCGGCAGGTTAAAGAAACCGGGTTGGGAAAACTGTATTTGGCGTTGGTGTCCGGCCTGACGCCTCGCCATGGTATAATTAACGAACCCTTGGACGGAAAGGCCTCTGAGACCAGTTTCCAACTCTTGGCGGAGGGGGAAGGGTGTTCTCTCGTAAAGTTATTGCCGATCAGCGGGCGTATGCACCAGATAAGAAGACATATGAAGATGATAGGTCATCCCATTTTGGGAGACCGACGTTATGACGGAGAAAATATTATTGGTCTGCCTGGATGCGCTTTGCACTCATTTAAAACAGACTTGAGTCTTTCGGATGGTCGCCGTTTGACAGTTTGCGCTCCCATATCTGATGAAGCGCTGGATTTTTGCGAGTCGCGCGGAGTTGGAAAAGAACAATTTCTACAACTTCTTTCCATGATAGCGCGCGACGGCAATGGGACGAGATCGGTTGTAAGCGGGATACTATAAAATCATGGCGCTCTGATTTCAGATGGGGAAAATATCGGATGACCGGAAAAACTTTTTTCATTACAGGAGCTTCGTCGGGTTTTGGGGCGGCGTGCGCCCGTATTTTTGCCGAGCGTGGAAATCGTCTCATTTTGACGGCGCGTCGTATTGATCCGCTTTTGCTTCTGCAACGGGAGTTGTCCGGAATTGTTGACGTCCACGCGGTCTCTCTGGACGTGCGAGACCGAGAAGCGGTCAGAATGGCGGTGGAGTCGCTGCCGGAGCCATTCCGCGATATTGATGTTCTGATCAATAACGCCGGCCTGGCGCTGGGTTTGGAACCCGCTCATAAGAGCGATCTAGACGACTGGGAAGTTATGGTGGATACTAACATCAAAGGACTTATGTATTGCACTCGCCAAATTCTGCCCGGCATGGTGAAGCGCAACCGAGGCCATATCGTTAATATTGGCTCAGTCGCCGGATCTTGGCCTTATCCGGGAAGCAATGTCTACGGCGCTACCAAAGCTTTTGCGGAGCGTTTTTCCTTAAACCTGCGCTGCGATCTTTTGGGGACGAACGTCCGGGTGACTTGCATCCAGCCCGGCATGGCGGAGACAGAATTTTCCAATGTCAGGTTCAAAGGAGATAAAATAAGAGCCGACCAGGTTTACAGCGGAACTGAACCGCTAATAGCGGAAGATATCGCCGAAGCCATCCACTGGGTGGTAGATAGACCGCAGCGCGTCAATGTCAACGCGCTGGAATTGATGCCGGTGGATCAGGCATGGGGTCCGTTTGCTGTTCATCGGAAAACGTAACCCCGCAGAGTTGTCTCTGAATCTTGAGGTTTTGAATTTCAAACAAATCTTTACAATATCACCAGGTTATCCCGGTGAACAATCACATCAGCATAGTGGTAACCTAGAATATCATCAATCTGAGCGCTTTTATAACCGGCGATACGGGCAACTTCAACGCTGGAGTAGTCTGAAAGTCCGCGAGCGAATTCCTGCCCGTCCAATCCGCAGATACGCACGCTAGAGCCGCGCTCAAATTTGCCTTCTACCCGCGCCACTCCGGATGGCAGCAGACTTTTTCCTTTTTCCAGCAGAACGTCGCGGGCTCCGTTATCCACAATGATACGGCCAACCGGTTTGAGAGTATAGGCTATCCAATGTTTGCGTCGGTTTACGCCTGCGTCGGCTGGGAGAAACAGAGTGCCAATTTCCTCGCCGGCCATTAGCGACGCAAGAACTCCCGGTCGCTTGCCAGGCGCTATAATTGCCGGAACGCCGTTTTTTCCCGCTTTTTTGGCCGCGGATATTTTGGTTGCCATTCCTCCTGTTCCAACATTTGAGCTGGAACCTCCGGCGGAGCGTTCCACTTCGCGAGTGATACCTTTTACCAGTGGAACGAGCGTTGCATCCGGATTAGTCCTGGGATCGGAGCTATAAAGTCCGTCAATGTCGGTCAATATCACAAGCAGTTCGGCTTCGGTTACGTTAGTTACAAGCGCGGAGAGATTATCGTTGTCGCCAAACTTAATTTCATCGACCACCACAGTATCGTTTTCGTTGATTATTGGGATTACGCCAAATCCTAACAGGGCGTTCAAGGTTGCGCGGGCATTCAGAAAGCGCTGACGATTGGTTAAGTCTTCTCTGGTCAGCAATACTTGCGCCGCTTTAAGTCCATGGAGTTCCAGCGCCTCTTCGTAGGCCTGCATGAGTCGGGTCTGGCCTATGGCGGCGGCCGCCTGCTTGTGGGGTATGGTTTTGGGTTTTTCCGTCATTCCTAGTTCGCTGCGGCCTGCGGCAATGGCTCCGGAGGAAACCAGTACCACTTGTTTGTCATGGCTGCGCAGAAGAGCCAGTTCTCCGCAAAGTTGGCCCATAACGTCCGTATCCAGTGCGCCGCTATCGTTGGTCAGCACTCGGCTTCCAATCTTGATCACGACCTTTTTTACGTTTCTGAAAAGTTCCCGGCGCATTACCACTCCTCTTCAATACCGCCAAACAGTTGACGGGCCATTTCGTCCAGCAACTCTGGAATTCCCTCGCCCGTGGCCGAAGAAATTGGAAAAACCTTTATCTGCCGTTTTTTGAACCAGGCTTTGATTGAGGGGAGTTTTTCCCGCGTCGTGGGCAGATCCAACTTGGTAATCACAACAATTTGTTTTTTGTCAGCTAACTCGGGGCTGAATAGGGCCAGCTCGCGGTTGATTGATTCGTAGCCGATCAGAGGATCAAGTTCCGGCGCTTGGGAAATATCCACCAGGTGCAGCAAAATACCGGATCGCTCCAGATGTTTGAGAAAACGATGACCTAGTCCCGCGCCTTCGTGGGCGCCCCCGATAATACCAGGTATGTCCGCCATGACGAATGAAAGAGCGTTTTTGTATCGCACAACGCCAAGCGAAGGCTTGATAGTGGTGAAAGGATAATCGGCGATCTTGGGCCGAGCGGCCGAAACTTTGCTGATGAGCGACGATTTACCGGCATTGGGCAATCCCAATAATCCCACGTCTGCCATCAGTTTTAATTCTAGGCGCAATTTACGTTCTTCCCCATCTTCGCCCGGTTGGGCAAAGCGAGGAACCCTGTGAGTGGATGTTACAAAACGTGCGTTGCCTTGGCCGCCGCGGCCGCCTTTGAGCAAAAGCGCCTGTTGGCCATCCTCCGTCAGATCGGCCAATTGCTCTGCGGTATCGGCGTCACTGATAACCGTACCTACCGGAACCGTGATAATAAGGTTGGATCCGGAAGCTCCGTGGCGGTTTTTGCCTTGGCCGCCGCGGCCTTTTTCGGCTTTTTGATGCGGACGATGACGGAGTTCAAGCAAAGTTGACAGGCTTGACGTCGCCCGAAAAATAACATCGCCTCCCTTGCCCCCGTCTCCCCCGTCGGGTCCGCCGAACTCGATGAATTTTTCGCGACGGAAGGAAACGCAACCGGGACCTCCGTGGCCGGATGAAGCGTAAAGAGTTACTTCGTCAATGAATTTCACGCTTATATTCCTTCCAACCACTCCCGGATTGCCCGCGCGCGTCCGCTCCAGGTCTCTGTAAGGCGTTCCTCCAGAAAACCTAGGTAAAGACTGTCAAAGAGCTGCAGTCCTTGCTCCAGTAGATACATGCGCTCATAAAACGCGGCTTCCCGCTCGTTTGTTTCTTCTACCGCGTCATCTCGTTCAATGCGAATTTGCGGGCATTTGAAAGAGGCAAAACCGAAAGTCTCGCCTTTAAGGGTCAGCTTCCACAGATTCTCGTCCTTTTCCATACAGATGGTGGCGGCGGTTATCTTTTTTCCACCCCTGACAGCCGAAATTGCTTCAAGATAGTTGTCTTGGGAACCGGACAGAGTCACTTTCTGAATGCCGCCTTCTGCGCCGCCTTTTTCAAGAGCTATACGGTCGTCAATCCAGGACGAGAAAGTCTCGCCTTTAGAAAAATGTCCGGATCGGCGAACCGCGAAACTTCCTTCGCCATTCAAACCACGATGAAGAAGCCAAAGCATAAAATCCCAGCCCAGCCATTGGTTGCCTCGAATCAGAGCGACTGCGGAATCTGAACTGGCCTGATTCGCTTTTTCAAGCGAGTCTTTCAATGTTCCGTCAAGCAGCATATGGGCGCGGCCAAAAGGATGAATAGCTTGTAGGCTTAATCCTTCAAATGTTCTTCGGAAAATATCCTCAAAGCGTTCCACCGCCTTGTTTCCCAGGCTGAATAATGTCAGCGCTCCGCTTTTAATATCCCAGACAACATCTATCATCAAAGGAATCGGGAGACAACGGGCCAGAAGACGCAAACGAACCAGTTCCCTGATTTCATCCCGTTTTCCTTTTGGCGGTCGCCTAAGGTGCGGATAGCGCGCGAGAAAATCGCTTTCTTCCCTTGTTATGTGAGACTTCAGCAACGCTGCGGGGATCCTGCGCTGGTCGCGGCGCAGGGAAAATACCAAGTAATTGTCGCGCCAGAATGCCNAGGGAACGTCAAAGGTCGCATCGTCGGGGTGATCTACTTGCGTCCATCCTTCGGAAAGCTCGTCGGTGGAATTTTCGATGGAGCGAAAAGCCCGGCTGGCCAGCTTTGCGGAATACCACTCGAATGTATCTCGCTCTGGTAAATCGCCAGTTACAATAAACTGAGCGACGCTGACGGTGTTGGCGTAAACGCCCATAAACAAACATCCTTTCTGAATCTATTTAAACAGGGAATATAAAATACGCAGGCTGAAGTTTTTTGTGCCGGCGCGCAATAGAAATTTTGGGCAACTCTAAAAATAAAGCGCCAATTGTCGGCATACAAACGTCATAAATTAAAGGAGGCGGATAGTAGCGACAATCCGCCTCCCATTGAAAAACTATTCGGATCTCATCCCCACATACTGAATGCCGCCATCAGAGAGGCGGAGCAAGAGGCGCACAGAGTCGCCTTTTTTCACAGGGGCTAAAACAGCGCTAAATTTTTTGAGCGTTTCCGGACGTTGACCATTTATTTCAATAATGATCGCACTTGGGACGATACCCGCGTTATCGGCCGGCGATCCTGGTCTGATCTCCGTTATAACCAATCCTTTGGTTTCTTTGATACGGAGTCGCGCGGCCAATTCCTGACTCAATTCCCGAACGGTGATTCCGATTTTTTCGTTTTCAGCGCTTACGGAGCTGTCATCGGAATGCGATTGTTTTCCGTCATCTTTCAGTTTGGTTATGACTACGTATAGATCTTTTAGCTTGCCATCGCGAAAAACAACTACTTTGACTCTTTTGCCAATGGGAGTAACCGCCACATACCGGGGTAACTCGTTGCCCTCGTTGATGGATTTGCCGTCGTATTCCACAATAATATCACCCGCTTTGAGACCAGCTTTTTCAGCGGGGCCGTCTTTCTCAACATTGGCGATAAGCGCGCCTTTTTCAGAATCAAGACCAAACGATTTGGCGAGCTCGGGAGTCAAGAGCTGGAAACGCACGCCAAGGTAACCCCGGGTCACCTGTCCGCTTTCGCGCAGTTGTGTAACGGTGGCTTTGGCGATATTGACGGGGATGGCGAAACCGATCCCGCCGCCGCCCCCAGCAATTATGGCGGTGTTGATGCCCACTACTTTACCGTTTGCGTTGAAGAGGGGCCCCCCTGAGTTGCCTGGATTGATCGAGGCGTCGGTCTGGATAAAATCGTCATAGGGTCCGCTGCCAATGACGCGTCCCTTGGCGCTAACGATACCCGCCGTCACCGTGTGAGCCAATCCGAATGGGTTGCCGATGGCCATAACCCATTCGCCTACTTCCAGCGCGTCGCTGTTGCCAAGTTCGGCGTAGGGCAAGGTTTTTCCACCGTTTATTTTGATCAGGGCCAGATCCAGCTTTTCATCAACGCCCTTGATTTCGCCTTTCAGTTCGCGACCATCGGAAAGTTTGACCATGACTTCGTCAGCGTTATTCACCACATGGTTATTGGTCAGGATATATCCCTCGGGGCTAACAATGAAGCCTGTGCCCAGACTCTGTTCTCTTCGTTGGCGCTGCTGCGGTATCTCATCAAAAAAACGGCCAAAAAACTCTTCGAAAAATCTGTCCCGCTGGTTCTGGCTTCGGGAACGGTTATCTGGTTTTATGTTTTTAACGGTTCGGATGTTAACAACCGTAGGAGTCAATTTTTTGGATAGTTCCACGAAATCCGGAGCGAGTGTTTTGGCAAACGAGGACGCAGGAAGGGAAATGGCTATAAATAGCGCGGCAACCATGATACGTATAGTTGACTGTATTGTTAGCGACATTAGTTTTCCTCCTTTTTGTAAAACGTTTGTTGAACTGCGAAGGGCGGCTCGCATAAAATATACGTGCCGCCCTAGGCTTTCGATTCCGGGCACTATATCAATAGCGCCTATAAAAATCAATCCCGACTCTATCCTTCGCGCAAGATATATCCCCGACCGCGAACGGTATGAATTAATTTTGTCGGATAGTCCTTGTCGATTTTTTTGCGCAGATAGTTGACATAGACATCAATAATATTGGTAAAACTGTCAAAGGCGTAATCCCAGATATGTTCGGCAATCATGGCGCGGGACAGCACAATGTTGGGATTGCGCACCATGTATTCCAGAAGGCCGTATTCTTTTGCGGTAAGGTCTATTTCGTTTCCGCTGCGCCATACTTTATGGGTTACTGGATCAAGTCTTAAGTCGGCGAAGAAAATTTCAGCGCCGCGATCCTGTCCGCTTCGACGTAACAGCGCTCTTACTCGAGCCAGCAGTTCGGCAAAAGCAAAGGGCTTAATCAGATAATCATCCGCTCCGGCTTCCAAGCCGGCAACAACGTCTTCGGTTGTGGCGCGAGCGGTCAGCATCAAGGTTGGTACCTGATTTCCGGATTCACGCAGCTCTTTAATGAAGGCCAGCCCGTCTTTCTTAGGAACCATGACATCCAGAATTACCAGGCAATACGTTTGGGATAGCGCCTGTTTAATTCCCTCGATACCGTCATGGACAATTGTAACCTGATAGTCGTCTTCCTCCAGGCCTCTCTTAATAAAGCCCGCGACCTTTTTTTCATCTTCAACCACAAGAATTTTCATGGTATACACTCTCCCTATATATGATCTTTCGTGAGTTTGTTTTCCCGTACGGATAATTTTCGCAAAATTTCCGAACAGGATTCTTCAACAGATTTATTTGTAACGTCAATCACCATCCACTGCGGATTACGGCGATAAAGTTTCTTGCAGTATTCTATTTCGTCTTCTACCCGGTTGTAATCGACATAGCTTCCGCGGGGGCTTTGTTGCATGTTGATCAATCGCGATGTGCGAATTTCCACCAGCGTTCTGGGGTCAATGAGCAGGCCTACTATCTTTTCTTGATCAATTTGAAACAGAGCTTCCGGAGGGGCTATTTCTATGACTAAGGGAACGTTGGCAACTTTGTAGCCCTTGTTTGCCAGATACATGGAGATTGGCGTTTTGGACGAGCGGGAAGCTCCAACAAGCACCAAATCCGCTTTATGCAAATGCTGGGTTTCCTGGCCGTCGTCATGGGTAACGGTAAAGTTTACCGCTTCCATTCGCTTGAAATAATCAATGTCAATCCTGTGTAGTAATCCGGGTTTAGTGCGCGAGGTAGCCCCCAGAAAAGAGGACAAACTGTATAGCAGGCCGCCTAAAACGTCCACAGCGCGCAAGCCGTGCTCTTGCGCGATCTGTTCAACCGCGTCTGAGAGAACCGGGTCCACCAAAGTATAAACGATCATGCCCGGCTCATTAATAGCAACCGACATGGCTTGCCGCACATCGTCGCTATTGCGGATCCGACAAAGCCTTTTCACCATGATTTCATCGTAATAAAATTGGGATAGGGCGGCTTTGATGACCCGTTCGGCGGTTTCTCCGGTTGAGTCAGATAAAATGTAAATTATTTTCACGATAGAAAGAACCAAAGTCTGTATTGAAAGCTAGAGTTTCATTATAATATTAATGAAGATATTTGTGTTTTGTCAAACCTTTTTTGTTAGACGCGCCGCGCTATTATAAACTGAATTAAATCGGCGGGAAGGATACTTATGGCATCCGCGTGGATTGAAATTACCTGTGAACTACCATCGGATTTGGAAGATGTTTTTGCGGGGTACGCATCCAGTCTTTCTGGGGCCGGAGTCTGTACCGAGAACCTGAAAGTTGACGCGTTTTCTCTTAATGAAATTGAGTTTCCTCCGGTGAAAATCATTAAGCTCTATTTCAACGGAGATGATGACGCCGATACGAGGCTAATGGAAGTTCAGAGCTTCTTGGATCTGCTTATGTCCCGCCACCCTGGACTTTATCTGCCAAAACCAGCTGTTTCAATGGTCAGCGACGAAGATTGGAGCGCAAGCTGGAAAACTAATTTCAAACCAATAAGGGTGGGGCGGCGGTTGGTCATTTTGCCGACATGGGAAGAGGCTCCGCCTAAGCGGGATGATGATGTCACTCTGCTCATTGACCCTGGAATGGCTTTTGGAACCGGCGGACACGAAACTACGCGCCTTTGTTTGGAGGTTTTGGAAAACATAATGGACAACATGCCGTTTATGTTGACCCCTTCGTTGTTGGATCTGGGAACGGGTTCGGGTATTCTTGCCATAGCGGCGGTTAAACTGGGAGCGGGTAGGGTCTGCGCGTTGGATACCGATCCGCAGGCAGTTGAGGTCGCTCGAGAAAATTTTGTTCTGAACGATGTAGCTGATCAGATAGAATGCGGCGTAACCCCGATTGAAAGCTTTGCCGGAACGTTTGATGTTATTTTGGCCAATATCCTTGCGGAAGAATTAGCGAGATTGGCTCCTAGCTTGATAGATCATTTGAAAACAGGCGGATTTCTAGTTTTGTCCGGAATTTTGGCAGAGAAAGAATCTCTCGTATTCAAAGCATTTTTGTCCAACAATCTGGAATATATCGAAACTCGTAGCGACGGAGAATGGGTGGCGATGCTCTATAAGAAGGTCAAGGCGCCATGACAACCCGTCGTTTTATGATTACGTCTAATTGTGTTGTCGGCGACCGGATATCGCTTGAAGGAGATCTGTTTAGGCATGCGGCGCGCGTGCTTAGAATTAATGCGGGCGATCAGCTGACGCTTGTGGACGAGTACGAAACCGAATACCACGGAGTGGTAGACCGCGTCGAAAAAACTCGGATGATTATCAATGTGACATCGTCTTCAATGGCAGAAGATACATCTGGCGCGACTCCAAAAATCACTATCTGTCAGGCGCTCCCAAAAGGAGACAAAACCGAATTGATCTTACAGAAATGCACAGAATTAGGCACTTATGATTTCATCCTGTTCGAAGGCGCTAGGTCTGTGCCCCGCATGGTTGTTCCGGATAAATTAACCAGAAAGCTGGAACGATGGAACAAAGTTGCGGCGGAAGCGTCTCGCCAGTGCGGTCGGCGCGATATACCAGCGGTCAGATGGTTTTCCGACTCTTGCGAGGCGGCAAATAGTTCAAGCCATGAGCTTAAGCTTTTACTATGGGAAGGAGAACAAATCGAACGTCTGAAGGATAGACTGGTCGATGCTTCCCGACCCGCGACAGCCATTGTTGTTATTGGGCCCGAGGGAGGATTTGAACAATCGGAAGTTGACAATTTCAGGCTCTGCGGTTTTATTCCTGTTTCCATGGGAAGGAGAATATTAAGAACTGAAACGGCGGCGCTTGCCATAGCCGCTGTATTACAGTATATTTGGGAAGGTTTTTGACGTTTTACGCCCGAAGGTTTCAGTCAAAGAAAACGTAGTTATTGTGGCTTCATTAGGTTTAGATACGGAACAGGCTGTTTCGCTGCTAAATAAGCGGGCATTTTTTTTGTTTGCTGACGGCGGACACGATTCCTGGGATTTTTCCGAAGATGCTTTTGCTGATGTCGCTTTGCCGAAATCCCTGAATGATTTATCTCAAGTCATTAATTTATGTTTGGTTTTTAAATAGCTTCAGTAACGTAATTTTTACAAAGTATATGATCTTAGTAGTTTTAGTTGGGATGATACTCCCGAAATTTCCCAGGCCAAACAGACAGTTGATAGCTTCGACAGTTTGTTTGGAGTCAACGGAAAAACAGGCTGAATAAAACCAGGGATTCCTATCTGTATCCCAACGAGCGGGTAGTCCCGCTCTTTTTGTTCGCGTATTGCCGGAGAATTGCCAGTGTCTCGTATCACTATCCTACCAGAAAACGTAACCAACAAAATAGCTGCCGGCGAAGTTGTCGAGCGGCCCGCGGCGGTTATTAAGGAACTACTCGAAAACGCTTTAGACGCGGGCGCGACGAAGATATCGGTAGAAACCTCTGGAGGTGGAAAACGTCTGATAAAGGTCACCGACAACGGTTGTGGTATGTCCCGCGAAGACGCTTTATTGTCGTTGGAGCGTCACGCCACAAGTAAAATAAGAAACGATAATGATCTTGATAGTATCAGCACCTTGGGGTTTCGCGGAGAGGCTCTGCCTTCCATTGCTTCGGTTTCATGCGTGCGTTTGGCAACCCGCGAGCCTGGCAATCATGAGGGAACCGAAATTATCGTAGAGGGCGGAAAAATAAAAAACGTCAGGGCTTGCGGTATGGCCGTTGGTACGGTGATCAGAGTTGAGAGACTTTTTTTCAATACCCCGGCCCGCCTTAAGTTTCTTCGCAGTGTTGAGACTGAAACCGCTCATCTGGGAGATTGCCTGACTCGTATGATTATATCCCGCCCCGACGTGGCGTTTGCCTGGTTTTCCGATGGGAAAGAACGATTACAGGCGCCGCGTGGCGATTTGTTGCGCAGGCTTTCTCAGGTTTTAGGTAGAAACACGGCAGATTCTCTTCATGAAATCATTTTTGCCGACGACAACGATGTTTCCATACGCGGTTTCATTTCCGGTCCACAAATAAGTCGTTCCACATCCACAGGGATGTTCACTTATGTCAACGGGCGTTTCGTACGTGACAAAGTGATCCAAAGCGCCATAATGCGAGCATATCGGGGAACCATTGATCGGGGTCGTTATCCAGTCGTGGCCCTTTTTCTGGAAATTCCCCAGAATGATGTAGACGTTAATGTTCATCCCACAAAACATGAGGTTCGTTTTCGCCGCCAAGCCAAAGTTCATGACGTTCTGCTGACCGCGTTGGAAGAAACGCTGCAGGAAATCCCCTTGGGCGCCTTACGCCGACAACCAGCAATCCCCTTCGNATGCGCCAAATTTAGAATACAGTGAAAGAATCGCGACCGCCGCTCAATCGTTTTTGGGTATTACTCATCAAGAATCGCACACTTTTCCGTTTCACAACCAAAACGTAAATGTGTCCGCCACGCCGAGTGAGCCGCTTTTAAAAAGTATTCGCGAGCCGGACGTTCCTTTCTTGCCTCTTGCCGCTGCCTCTGGCGAAGGAGGATATTTTTCGTCTCTCAGGATTATTGGGCAGTTTATGGCCGAATATATTATATGTCAGTCTGACCGTGAACTGGTAATCATAGACCAACACGCGGCGAGCGAACGAGTGGCTTTTCAACGACTTATCGAACAATTTGATAAAGATGTTGTTGAATCTCAGCGGCTGCTTTTCCCCGATACTTTGGAACTGTCGTTCTTGGAAATGGAAGCTGTTAAACGCTTCGACGCCGAACTACGGCGGATGGGCTTTGAAATCGAGTTGTTCGGAGGCAATACGGTCATCCTTAACGCAATTCCCCGTCTGGCGTCCGGAGATGATTGCGGAAATCTTGTCCGGGATATTCTGACCGAGCTTGCGCAATTGGGATCTTCTTCTACTTTTTTGGATATAAGGGATCGTTTGCTTTCCCGCGTTGCTTGCCATGGCGTTGTTCGCGGCGCTCATCCGCTGGAAGATCGCCAGATCGTTGAACTGCTGCGCAGCATGGATAAGACAGACTTCGCCGCTACCTGTCCCCATGGTCGCCCAGTGTTTCATGTCATCACTCTTTCTGAGCTGGAAAAAATATTCAAACGGATATGATCCCGCCAGATCTCCAGAAAATTCTCGTTATCTGCGGACCGACCGCCTCGGGAAAAAGCGAATTGGCGGTGCGTCTGGCCCATTTTTTAAACGCCGAGATTGTTAACGCCGATTCTGTGCAGATTTATCGCGGCATGGATATTGGCGCTGCAAAACCTACCATTGAAGAACGCGAGGGAATCCCCCACCATATGTTGGATGCTGCGGATCCTGATCAGAGTTTTTCCGCCGCAGATTTTGCAGAAGCAGCCATGGAAGTTATATCTGGAATTTTAAAACGCGGTAGGCGCGCCATTGTAGTTGGCGGCTCGGGACTTTATATTCGGTCTTTAATCCACGGTCTTGCGGACTCTCCTTCCGGCTCCGAAGAAATACGAGAGGAGTTGAGGGAAAAAGCTAAAGAATTGGGTAATTACCATATGCTGGAGCAGTTGCGCGTTGTGGATCCGGAACTCGCCGCAACTATTCATCCTAATAACTTGACGCGTATCATTCGCGGTCTGGAGACCTATCGCCTGGCCGGCGTTCCGCTTTCCCAAATTCAGCGGGAGCACGGTTTTGCGCGGCAATGTTACGCGGCCCTTAAAATTGGCGTGCGCGTCGAACGTCAAGAATTGTACGACCGCATCGAAAAAAGAGTTGACAGGATGCTTGCCGCGGGACTTGCCGATGAAGCCGATTGTCTGCTTAAGGCTGGTTTTCACCGGGAACTAAAGGCCATGCGATCCATAGGTTACAAAGAGATATGCTCTTTTTTGGCCGGAGATCTGACTTTGGAAGAAGCTATGTTTCTTATTAAACGGAACAGTCGCCGTTACGCAAAACGCCAATTTACGTGGTTTAAGGCGGATCCGGACATTATATGGCTTGAATATCCGAAAAGTTTTGCTATTATTTCGCAGCATTGCATTGATTTTTTTGCTTGAGACAGGAGGAGTCGCGCCATGGCAAAAGCGCCGTTCAATATTCAGGATCAGTATCTAAACCAGTCCAGAAAAGAACGGGTCAAAGTCGTTGTCACCATGATGTCCGGCGAAAAACTGCTGGGACACATCAAGTCTTTCGATAACTTTTCGGTTTTGCTGGATATTGATACCGATATTTTGATCTACAAACACGCCATTTCAACCATAGCCGCCGCAGATGGCTCCTTCCGCTTGCATCAATAAAATTCATGCGTAAAAATACAAAAATTTTGTTAGCGGCTTGTTTGGCTCTGTTGATTTTGGCCGTAACAATACTCACAAAGGCGTCTTCTGTCCTGTTTCAGCTTTTCATCGCCTTTGCTTTGGCCTACGCGCTGAATCCCGCGGTAATCCTGCTGGAAAAACGCAAAGTGAGTCGGCTTGCGGCCATATTGCTTGTTTTTAGCGGCGCAACCATTATGTGCGCGGGATTTGCCGTTTTTTTTGTTATATCCATTGGAAACGAGTTTTCTAATATTCAGATTAACCTGCCCGAATACGCTCAGCGCATCTATGACGTCATACCTCTTTCCCTTAAAACGCGTCTGGGCATTGAAACTCCGGACAAACTATCTCAGCATTTGAATGATCTGTTTTTACAGGCGGGTTCTATTTCTCTCGAATCCCTGAAGCCTGTAATGTCCGTAATTCGTCAGGCATTTAGTTCTACCGTTGCCTTTATCTTGAATTTTCTTGGTTATTTCATCATACCGGTCTACCTGTTTTATATTCTCGCGGATATGCCCCGTCTGAAATCATTTATTGAATCCTTCGTCCCCAAGCGTCACCGTCGCGCGTACCGGGACAAACTGTCCGAAATAGACGTTGTCCTCTCGGGCTTTATTCATGGTCAACTTCTGCTGTGCCTGATTCTTGCCATATTATACAGCGCTGGCCTGTATTTCATAGGCATTGACCTTGCCGTCGCCATCGGAACCTTGGCTGGTATAACCTTCATCATTCCTTACGTTGGCACGATCATCGGCATTGTTCTATCCATGATAATGGCCGCGCTTAAGTATCATGACATTCTTCACCCGCTGCTTTGCCTTGGATGGTTTGGCGTAGTGCAGACTCTGGAGGGGATGGTCATCACTCCGCGCGTTGTCGGTAACACAGTTGGGCTTCATCCGCTTGTAACCATTGTGGCGCTTTTGATCGGAGGACAGCTGTTCGGGCTGTTCGGTATGCTGCTGGCGGTTCCGTTCACGGCTGTGCTGCAGGTTTTTCTTCGTTCTCTCACCCAGTATTATCTGAGCTCCGATTTTTATCGGAGAGTCTGATGTCAGGACTCGAAATTGAGAGCGTTATCCCCGGCTCAATAGCTTGCGAAATGGAGATCATGGCGGGCGACCGCTTGCTTGCAGTTAACGGTCATCGCCTCAGAGATATCATAGATTACAGTTATTACACTTCAGGCCGCGAAGAACTGTCGCTTTTGGTTTCCAAGCCGGATAATGAATTATGGGAGATGGAGATCTGCCGCGAACCGTGGCAATCTCTGGGGTTGGTCTTCGGAACTACGAAACCCGCTCGATGCCGTAATAACTGCGTTTTTTGTTTTGTCAATCAACTCCCCAAAGGTCTGCGCAAACAATTATACGTCAAAGACGATGATTATCGTCTTTCGTTCCTCAATGGTTCCTACGTCACCCTTAGCAATCTGAAACCGACCGAATTCAGGCGTATAGTCAGCCAGAAGCTTTCCCCTCTATATATTTCGGTACATTGCACCAATCCTGCGCTGCGGGAAACACTGCTGGGCAGAACCGGCATACCGCCTATTCTGGATCAACTGCGCAGATTTGCTGACGCTGGCGTCCATATGCATACCCAAGTCGTTCTCTGCCCAGGATTGAATGACGGCGCGGAACTTGAGCGCACGGCAACCGATCTCGCGGATATGTATCCGATGGTGCGATCTCTTGCGGTGGTTCCGCTTGGGCTTACGAAACACCGCACAAATCTGCCGGAACTTAAGCCGGTGGATCGGGAATATTCCCGACGTTTCGTCTCTTTTTTGGAAGCGCGGGCTTTGGATATCAACAAGCGTCTTGGGGAGCCGTTTTTTTTCCTGGCAGATGAGTTTTACCTCAAGGCGTCATTGCCCTTTCCTTCTCTCAGACGTTACGGCGATTTGCCCCAGCTTGAAAACGGCGTTGGCATGGTTCCGCTTTTTTTGCGCGACGCGGCCCAAGCTCTGCTTTCGGCTCGCAAGTTGGACAAATTCCGCGTTACTGCTGTCACCGGCGTGTCATCTTTCGGATTTGTCTCGGATTTTCTGCAAAAACTTGGCGAGAAAACGGGCGTTGAAATAAAAACTCTTGCGGTGAAAAATCGCCTGTTTGGAGAGAGCGTTACCGTGAGCGGACTTATAACGGGAAATGATATCATTACAGAACTTCAGAAAAAGGAAATCGGGGATGCGTTGTTGGCGCCGGACGTTATGCTGAAAGAGGGAGAAGAAATTTTTCTGGACGGCGTATCTCTTAATGAGCTGGAACAGCGTCTTCAATGCCGGGTTGTGGTCTTTGATTCAACTCCGAAGGGATTCTACCAAGCTATTAGAGCGCTATCGACCTCACTGAAGGATTGAATCCGAAGTCTTTCTACCTCTTTTTAAAATATCCCCCCCCAAAAATACTTCTTACCTGCAATATACGCCACCCATAAATTAGACATAAATATTCTCAACGTATTGAAAATCAAGATGATTAAAAAATAAAGTTATAATACGTAAGTGTAGAACAATTTTTAATTGATTAAAGAATTTTTTTGGCGCAATTTAAAGCAAATAGATTTTTACCAAATAAAAAAGAGATCTGATATCCAAATATGCGAGGTTATCCCATGAAAAGAGTTTTTCCATTTCTGTTAGTTGTATTGTTAACGTTGCCGTCGCTTGGGTTTGGCGGCAAAAATGCCGCCGAAGATATGCAAGCTGTAAATCAGGGAGATGCCCGCACTCAGACGATTTTGGGATTAAAGTATCTTCAAGGTAAAGGCGTAAAGCAGGATTATGTTAAAGCCAAAGAATTGTTTGAAAAAGCGGCGATTCAGGGTGATGCTTACGGCCAGACGTTTTTGGGAAACATGTATTACAGGGGTAAAGGTGTAAAGCAGGATTACGCCAAAGCCAAAGAATTATTTGGAAAAGCGGCGATTCAGGGCGATGCTTACGGTCAGGCGTCTTTGGGAAACATGTATTACAGGGGTACAGGCGTAGAGCAGGATTACGCCAAAGCCAAAGAATGGATTGAAAAAGCGGTGGTTCAGGGAGAGCGTCACGCTCAGATGGATTTGGGAGAGATGTATTA
>JGI994J12354_10001590_pt1 | contig 22984 bp, 22 predicted proteins | sample IntmicLarv3ML3BL_FD_12354 | JGI IMG/M metagenome (IMG submission 12354) | reverse complement strand
TCCATCCGCTGACCGGAGTGAATGACAGAACGAAACTGCCGCCGTAGTTCACGGATGCGACGTCAGACGTGGTCGATCCCTGACCGACATCGGTGAGGGTGATCGTGTAAGTCATAATGAATTCAGCAACAAAACTCAATGGTTCATTGACCGATGTCAAAGTTACAATATTGCCGGAAACAATTCCTGCTGATAAATCTCCTGTCCATTCATCGAATTCTCCGTCCATGTCAACCGCTTTGAGCTTCATGGTCGTAATGTCTTTACCGAACAATACTTCTGTTCCAGCAGAACTGAATATTCCACTATTGTTTATTTCGTATTCTATATCTCCAGCAGATACTACTGGGCTGACGCTCAAACTGATTATATATCCCAGCTTTGCTTCTAAGACAAGATTATCTGCTATGGTCTCGTTATAAATCCAGACTCTTCCTGTGGGTGAATTGATCCCGTCTGTCCATCCTATAGTGCCCTGTATTGCGGTCACATACGGCCCGCGAACCTGGAAGGTTGTGATGCGATCACCAGCATCGATAAGCATTATTCTTCCAGTATAATCTTCCCAAACGGTCCCATCAACACTGAATTCCAGTTTACCTGCGCCGTCAATGGGTGAATCTGCTGTCAATTCCAATCCAAAATATCCTCTGACCTCGGATGTGCTCGTTGTCCCATTCCCTCCGTTGGGAATAAGGGTTGACACGACACACTGGTATCTTACAAATGGATCTGTGGCAAACACTTCGCCGTGTGCGAATAATGGTAGATTAGAAAGACCAGTAATATCTGTCCAAAGACTCCAATTTGTTCCATCGAATTCGGAGATCTGCCATTGATATCTTACAAAGTCGGCCCCTGTACCTGTGACAGTCGCTGTTATCAGATCAGCAAATTCTCCGTGGAACAATAATTGTTGAATAGGGTCGATCGTTACCGTTATATTGATGGAATCAGCGAAATACGGCGTTCCGTAATTCACTCTGTTACCCACTGGTTTAAGGGAATCGTCATCTATCGCCCACACCGATGAACTGCTGAACCATGTGGTCGGGAAGGATAGTTTCACTATGAAATCACTCATAAAAAACGGTGTTGTACCTGTGGTGTATCCTCCGGATACTGTGTTAGGGTAGTATGCCTCTAAGATCACTGTACGACCAGGATTGGCTGAGGCTCCGACTATTCCTCCCAGAGGTGATGTTGATATGCTGTATACGGATTTGATTATATTGTTACTAACTGACAAAGGTCCGAAGTCTAAGGACCCGACTATTCCTCCTGTGGTCACTGACACTGCAGTAATGTCACCAGTGTTGTAACAATTCTCAATCGATCTATTTACTGTGGTATTATCGATGATGATAGCCTGACCTGCTATTCCTCCGACCACGTCATTCCCGTGTACATCACCATAGTTAGCTGAGACAGTAACGGAGGAAGATTCTAACTTCCCAACTATTCCTCCCACATTGACTGTGGATCCGCCTGTACCTGTTACATTTCCAACGTTGATAAGATGTGTAAGATCCGCCTTGGATACTCCCGCTATCCCCCCAATATTGTTTTTTGCTCCTGTGACCTGCCCTGTATTACTCGAATATGATATCTTTCCGCCGTCGGCAAATCCAACAATGCCTCCGATATCATTTCCTCCTTTTACATCTCCATAGTTGGATGAGTTGTTTATCTCAGACGCTCCTGCCAAATGATATCCCACTATACCTCCAACCTTATTTCCTCCATTTGCGGTCACGTTTCCGCTGTTATAGGCATCTTCTACCTTTCCTGTAGAGGTGGTACTGATGAAGATCCCTACGATGCCACCTACCTGCGCATCTGTCGTCGTAACAGCTCCCGTCACATTTCCGTAATTGGAAACCCTGATTATGTCTGCTGCAGAACTCCTTCCGACAATACCTCCCACACTGTGGCCGGTTCCATTCACATTTCCGTAATTGATGGAGTCTGATACCCCTGATGTGGCATTAGAAATATGTCCCGCCACACCTCCTGTATTGTTTGATGTTCCAGATATATTTCCGTGATTAACAGAATTGGATAATACTGCTATAGCAGCACTTGCTCCTACGACTCCTCCTGTATAGATGTTTCCTTTGACGGTCCCATAATTAACGAGATCAGATAGTTTCGATGCCGATAGAACATTTCCCGCCACACCTCCTGTATTGGTATTTCCTGTGACCGCCCCATAGTTGACAAGGCCCGATAATTTTATTGATGCTGAATCACTACGCCCCACCACACCCCCTGTGGCTGAGCTCCCTCTTACATTTCCGAAATTGACACAATCGGTTATCTCTGCTGAAGCAATATCACCGACCACTCCTCCTACGAACAGATCGTATCCATACACATTACCATAATTCACAGAATTAGTGACCTTGGCTCCACTTCCGGTCGAATATGCTATTACGCCTCCTGCATAGAGGTATGATACTATGTCCCCATGATTATCGGAATATGATACGTTAGCACCAGATGCCACTATTCCACCTGCAGAACATCCCTGTGCCGTTGCATTACCGTAATTGGTACAGTAAGATACATTCGCTCCGTTTACAGCGTAACCTATTATTCCGCCCGCACCGGTTGAACCCACCACCGTCCCGTTGTTGAAACAATTGGTTACCTTCGATCCTGAAAGTGAATACCCTGCAACACTTCCAAAATAAGCGATACCGGTGGCTGAACCTATACCGCTCGTGGTAGCGCTGTTACAATTTAAGATCATGGAACCCGTCACGGAACCATTTAAGAATTTGACGTTTTCTATCTCTGCACCTGAGCCTAGAATTCCGAACATTCCCCTACTGTTCACGGGTTGATTCCTGACGGGATCGCCTCCGACGAAGTATGCGATCTCCATCCCAGTGATGGAATATCCGTTACCGTTGTATGTACCGGTGAATGTCGATGGACTCGCGCCGACTGAAGTGAAGTTACCCATGTGATAACTTGTTTTATTGTCCCCGGCCGAAGAAACGAACATCGAGAATGCGAACTCACCTTCAAGCGGGTTCACATTCAAGTCGGTGGAAACTCCTCCGATCATGAACGCAAGCGGCGTGACTCCGTCGAATTGAGAACTGCTGCCGGGTATGGTTATAAAACCATTCGTAAGCGCCACATTCCCGGTCCCTGTTGTCGTTTTCCCAAATATGTACTGAACCAGGGCAGAGGACATCGGAGCAAAATTTCCCATATTGCCAGTTTTATAGGATATCTCAAAAGTCACATCGTAATAACTGCCATTAGGTGAAACATTGGCAACTCTGACCTTGATTTCCCATCCGAGGGTTGCGAGATACGCATTCATATCAGCGTAACTGCCCGGATCTTTGAAATCGAGATTCCGAGTCTGTACATAATTCGAGGTCAGACCGGAACTCATGTTTTGCAGATCTTCGATAGTATTGATCTCAATTTCGCCATTATTCAATCCGCGAGGTTGGACATCGGTGAATCCGGCTCCGTCTGTATTTGTCAGATCAGGATTGAATCCCGAACTTTCATCGCTATTTGAAAACACCGCAGAGAATGATACTGACAACAATATCACCGCTACAAAAACTATGAACAATTTACCGGAGGTTTTGTTTCCTCCTCTGAAATCTATTTCTACTCTTTTCATTTCCCCACCATCTGAATATGGAAATATGTATCCTCCCAGAATGTTCATAGATAAAAACATATACCTCGGTACAAGATAATTAGTTGTTGTGATAACATCCAATTATTTTTTATACTGGCTCTGAGAACAACGTCATACCATTCAACCTATTGTCGTACCCCTTTTTGCAATATCAGAATGGTCCCGTTTTGTCAAATTACTCTATCTTAAAATGTGAAGGTTTTTCATACTTACAGTTGGAGATGATCGATCGGGCGGGAAACGAACCGCAACCTTCGATAAAACAAAATACAAAATGATCTGCGATGGAAGATCCGATAACATCTGGCTATTTTACCTCAGTTGAATAAACTCGAAAGGAAAAAGACGGTTGTGTATGTCCCTCGGCACAATACGGAGTTTACTGTCACTGAATTCACTGTACCGACACAACCGCCTTCAAACAATGATAGTGTAATCAATATTTAAATTTAGGGATGCCTAAATATTAACATACATCGTCCCTTTCAATTAAATAATTAATAGTTTGATTATGTCCTTATGGAACCTGAGGAAACGAAGACCGAGGGAAGGAGATTCATCTCCGATTCGCTGGAAATAAATCCGCAGAAGTTCAAATCTTTCCTTTCCCGTGAAATGAACAAGAAGATATCCCACCTTGATCTTACGGAAAGCCAGGCCTTTTTCGTACTTGTTTTGAACAGGGATCGCGGTCTTTCACTGAAGGAAATGACAGATAGATTGGGTGTTCACAAATCTTTGACAACAAGAATGACAAAATGTCTGATAGAAAAGGGATTTGCCGTCAACACCGCAGAGTCCGGAAGGGAATATTCCATGGTCCTTACGAAAAAGGGTTTAGAAGCAAAGAATGTGATATCAGAGGCGTTCGAAGATGTGTGGGAATTACTCCTACAGGAACTTACTCCCGAGGAAAGAAAGATGCTGCACATCCTTTTCAACAAAATACATGACCGTATCAGAGAACTTTCGGAACATGAACCGGAATGATATCGTCATTCGAAAATTATAAGTTGATAAGTAAACTCTTTATATGGTCATGTCTTCACCACCTTTCCGGACTTAGATGTGGCTCTGTGTTGCGTTCAACCAACAACGGACATTGACGATCTACTTCCTTACTGTGGAGAATAAGACATGGATGAAATAGGATTCGTCATTGTACAGATATTCATACTGCTTTTAATGGCAAAATTACTGGGGCGTTTGTTCGAAAAAATGAATATGCCCGGACTAGTGGGAGAGATACTTGCCGGTGTTATTTTCATTAACCTTGTACTGTTCTTTCCCGAATTCGGAAATATCCTGCACTTCGACCCGGAGTCGTTCGCACATGACGATACTCACTTCCTGCATGTGATGGGCGAGATCGGGATCATATTCCTTCTGTTCATGGTAGGACTCGAGACAAGGCTCGGGGATCTGGTCAAGGTCGGAAAAACCGCAACGTATGTAGCGATACTCGGCCTGATAATACCCCTCGTGGGCGGTTTTGCCCTTATGCTCGCGTATGACCCAGGAAATGTAAATCTTGCACTTCTCATCGGTACGGCAATGTTCGCCATGAGCACCGGAATAACGATCGAAGTTCTTAGAAACATGAATGCCATGAGTTCGAAAGAAGCAAAGATCATCATCGGTGCGGCGGTCATCGACGATATCCTCTGTCTGTCTCTTCTTGCGATAATCAGCGGTATAGTAACCCCTGATGCGAACATGGCCAATATCCTTGTCAATACAATAACTGTCGTCGTGTTCCTTTTGCTGACCTTCGCATATATTTCGAGAGTCAAGGAAAGTGCGAGACGCAGAAGAGAGAAGATGATCGCAAAATACAAGACCGACATGCATGTTGACGGCGACTTGGTCGTAGGCTGTGAGATCTCCGATTTCCACGAAAAGAAACCCACATCCGAACTCGGGGTCCTGAGTATCGCCGTGTTGGTCTGCATTGGAATGGCCGCGTTATCTTCAACGATAGGTCTTGCGGGTATAATAGGTGCCTTTTTGGCAGGTATGATATTCGCCGAATTCAAAGATACCATTCCGTGTGAACAGAACTTCAACACTATCACAGCGTTCATGTTGCCATTCTTCTTCATATTCGTTGGAATGATGGTCAGATTCGATAATTTCGAACTTGATCTGATGCCTTTGCTGGTCGCACTCATCGTGGTCGCCGTACTGACAAAATTCGTCGGAGGATATTTGGGGGCCAAGATGGGCAAGATGTCCAAAGATTCATCCACGCTCGTGGGAGTAAGTATGATACCCAGAGGAGAGGTCGGTATCATAGTTGCGAGTATCGGTCTGAGTCTTGGGGTCTTTACGGATTCAATGTTCACAATAGTGATATTGATGACCCTCGCAACATCGATAATAGCGCCGCCTTTGATCTCATGGGCCTATAAGCGCATGTGGAAAAATGATCATGAGGATCCGTTGCCGGATCCATAAAGAATTTAAAAACAAATTACCCGGCCCGCGGGCCGGATTTACTTATCTTCGTTGACGACTTCCGCATCCAACGCATTTCTGGATATGCTGTCGATCCCGTTCTTGCAAGATGATTTGTTCTTGTATCCCTGCGAAGCTGCTATTATCTCTCCGTTCATGGCTTTGAGATGGAATCTGAATTTTCCCCCTTTGTCCAGGAATATCTCGAATTTGGGATTTGTCAAAGCTTTGTACCCTTCCACAGTCTGATCCTCGATCTTGGATTTGCTGTTCTTTCTTACGCTTTCTATCCCGTTCATGCAAGATGATTCATTTGCGTACACTTGCGATGTACAGATTATCTGTCCATTGTCCGCCTTGAGGTTGAACATGACCCCGTCGCCTGCCTTTTTTACCGCGAATTTACCCATACGAAATCCTCAAATTAGAAATGACTATATACTGAATTTAAGACTATCGAATTATTTGTTTGTTCGACTTACTTTATTAGGACAAACATTTTTTCGGCTTTTCATACCGAGTGCTGATTATCCAAAGGATACTAAAAAAAGATATCATTAAATATGTGATTTGAAACTTCAGGCTTCCAAACCTGCTTTTTCGCGCATTCTGAGAAGTATATTGGAAACCAGGGATAGAACCGGTAATTCTATCAGCGGCCCTATAACCAGAACCAATAATATCAACGGCGAATCGGGGAACGCCGCAGCGGCGATGGCTAAAGCCAAAGGAGAATTCCTTGCCAAAGTTGTGAAGGTCAATGCTGTGGTATCATCAAAGGAAAAATGCAATCTTCTTCCGACAACCTGTGCAATTATGAAATTCACGGTAAAGAATACACCCAGAGGTAGCAGCATTTTAAGCAACAACATAGGATTCTCGACGATCGTGTCTCCCTGGGACGCGAACATCACAACAACCGCAAGACATAAGAAAAACAACTGGAAATTGTCTCCGTGATTATCCAATATCTCCTGTGACCTTTCCTTTTTCTTGATGCCCGCGATCAGGAATTTCACTACATTCGCAAGAACAAAGGGGATCACCAACACATAAACGATACCCATGAGCATCGATCCTATATCAAAAGATGATGATCCTGTACCGAGGAAAAGGAACAGATAGAACGGCAACAACAGTACCTGTATCACCAAGTTGAGAGGCAATATTGCCGCATTCAACGGAACGTTTCCTTTTGTGAGACCGGTGAAGACAAGATACCAATCCGTGCAGGGTGTGACAAGCAGCATGAGGAACCCGATCCGCATGTCCATTGAGTCGCCCAAGAACAAATATCCCAACAGAACGGCAAAGAACGGAGTCCAAACGAAATTAATCAGCAGAGAGGTTCCTGTGTACTTTACATTCTTAATGGATTTTCCGATATCTTTTATATCGACCCTCAAGAAAATGAAGAACAAAAGTACCATGAGGAAGGGCTCTATCAATACCCCCAAATTATCCGAAAGAAATGAATTCTGACCCAGAATTATTCCCGCCACTGCCGCCACAATGATTATCACCGGCTGCAATTTCGATATTCGACTCAGGCCTTCCGCCATACTTACATCCGAAGTTGCATCAGCTTATCTCTATAAAATATGGGTGTACCCAGCCTATGAATGACTGTAATTGTTCGCATCTTTCCCTCCGGCAAAACTTTATATCCATAAACAACATTTGAATGTTTGTTCAAATGTTCAATAATTCAAAGGAAAATAATACTGCGGCCTCTGTTTCGGAATGCAGAGGCGAACACAAAGACGACATCGCATCCGCAAAGAACGGAATGCCGGAAGATCAACTCGTGTACGACCTGTCGGATCTGTTCAAAGTGTTATCCGACAGTACCCGTCTGAAGATCTTATGGTCCATCGAAAACAAAGAACTGTGCGTCTGCTGTATATCCGAGGTTGTGGGAATGTCCGTTTCAGCCGTTTCACACCAATTGAAGACACTGAAGCAAGCGAATCTTATCACATCGAAAAGGAAAGGAAAGAACATCTACTATTCTTTGAACGATGAGCATGTGAAGACCATTCTGGAGACCACACTGGAACATATGCTGGAGTGAGATGATGAAATTCAACTACAAACTGGAAAATCTGGGATGTGCGAATTGCGCATCCAAGATGGAAGACGCGATACGTAAAATGGATGGGATCGTCTCCGTTAAAATTATTTTCATGACCGCTCGTTTGACCGTCGAAGCTGACGAAGCACGGATCGCGGAACTTGAAGAAAAGATGGAAAAGGTAATCAAAAAGATCGAATCGGGTGTGAAACTGAGAAGGGTGTGACCGTGTTCGGTGAAAAGGTGATCGCGAGGATCGTCATATCCGGAACGCTCCTGGCAATAGGGCTTCTGTTGCCGGATGATGGTCTTCTTACCGTTCTTATTTTCGGGGCATCATGCATCGTAATAGGTTACCCTGTGTTCCTGGAAGCTGCCAGGGATATCATCAACAGACAACCTTTCAACGAAAATTTCCTTATGACCGTCGCCGCCATTGGAGCTTTCGCGATATCGGAATATCCGGAAGGTGTAGCGATACTACTTTTCTACCAGGTAGGTACACTGTTCGAAGATTATGCTGTCGATAAATCCCGCAGGTCCATCTCTTCCCTGCTTGAATTAATGCCGGATCGCGCGAATCTCATCACTGATGAGGGGATCGTTGAAACGTCTCCGGAAAACATCAATGTGGGAGCTCATATCATAGTACGACCTGGTGAATTGGTACCTTTGGACGGCCTTATAACGGAAGGGCATTCGATGATCGATACCTCATCCATCACGGGAGAATCCACACCGCGAAACGCATCCACAGGAGATATGGTATTAAGCGGATGTATGGTCGTTAACGGGGTTCTTACCATAGAAGTGACCTCGAAGTATGAAGATTCCACCGCGTCGAAGATAATCAACATGGTGGAAGAAGCATACGGCGCCAAATCCCGATCCGAAAATTTCGTTACGATCTTTGCGAAATACTACACTCCGTTCGTTGTGGTATCTGCGCTTTTGCTTGCTGTGATCCCTTCGTTGGTATTCGGATTGTCCTTTGACGAATGGCTCTATCGCGCACTGACGTTCCTTGTGATCTCATGCCCTTGCGCCCTTGTGATCTCGATCCCCTTAGCGTTCTTCGGAGGTATCGGCGGAGCCTCCCGTGTCGGAATATTGGTAAAAGGAGGGAATTATCTCGAAGCACTTGCAAAGATAGATACCGTGGTATTCGACAAGACAGGTACATTGACTGAAGGTACATTCGACGTCGAAAATATTCATGCCATTGGTATGGATGAATCTGAACTTTTAAAGTTCGTGGCACATGCGGAATACCACTCCAACCATCCGATAGCGAAAAGCATTTTGGACTTCTATCGAGGAAGTATCGAAACCTCTTCGATCGAGGATACCGAAGAGATCGCGGGTGGAGGCATTCGTTCAACGATCGATGGAAGAATCGTTCTTGTAGGCAACGTCAAACTAATGTCCGAGTTCAATATTCCCTGTGAATCTCCATCGGTGTTCGGTACCACCATACACACAGCGATCGATGGTGAATATTCGGGGTACATCGTAATATCCGATCGTATCAGACCTGATTCAGAAAAGACCGTCTCCGACCTGAAGAAAATGGGAATAAAAGAGATATGCATGCTCACAGGAGATCTTGAGTACGTGGGAAGACATGTCGCTGATGTCCTCAAAATAGATCGGGTCTTCACAGACCTTCTTCCGTCTGACAAGATAGACAATGTGGAAAAACTGCTTTTGGAAGGACGGAAAGTGGCTTTTGTAGGCGATGGAATAAATGATGCTCCATCCTTAGCGAGGTCTGATGTCGGGATCGCAATGGGGGCCATGGGGTCCGATGCTGCTATCGAGGCCGCGGATATTGTGATCCTGGACGATATGCCGTCCAAAGTACCGATGGCCATACGCATCGCAAAGAAAACAAGGTCCATTGCAATAGAGAATATCATTTTCGCATTGGGGGTCAAAGCGTTGTTCCTGGTGTTGGGTGCAATGGGTCACATAACACTTGTGGAGGCTGTATTCGCTGATGTAGGGGTTGCGGTGATAGCGATCCTGAATTCGATACGCACCTTGAGAACATCACAATACGAAAAGAACTAATAAGCCTACTATCATTATGATAGTATGGTCAAAGGAAATCTCGGTGTTATTGTCTGTCCCATCTTGGAAGATGAATTGATCTACAATCTTTCCAACGATAATGAGAAGAAGAATATTTTCCTGCTCGAGAACCCCAACATAGCCGACATTTCACGAAAACTTGTAAACAACGGTTTAAACTTCAAACTCATTGATGAACGCATGTTCATGAACGGGATGGAATCCCTTCCCGAAAATGAATTCAATGTTGTGATTTTAATGAAGGACATGGGTCTTCATGCAGAACCCGAGATCCTAAAAGAGAATTTGAGAGAGACCCTGATATTCATGCAGTCGAGAGTGGATGCTTTCGCGTTATATTACGGATTATGCGGAAATGCGAACAAAGGATTGGAAGAATGGGCCGCCACGCACTTGACCAAACCTGTGACGATATTCAAGGATGCATCGGGAAAGATGTGCGATGACTGCATCGGTGTGGCTGTCGGCGGAACCGAGCAATATTACAATCTGCAGAAGAAATACACCGGGGTCTTATACTACACTCCCGCGATGGCAACCAAATGGAAGGATTTCTTCACGACGAACGATATGTTCAGAGGAGTGGAGAGCAAAAACTATGACAGGATAAAAATGGTCCTGGAGATGTGTGATTATCACGATGTTCTAATGGTCCCGACCGGCCTTGGCGATGAAAAGGAATTCAGAGACTCTTTGGACGAGTTTGCAAAGGAATTCAATTTCAACATAAGATATTTGGAACCGGGGTGGGTCACCCTTGAACCCACGAAAAAGATATATGATGATGCGAAAGCCTCTCTCAGCGGCTAAATCCCGTTCCATTGTGAATACACAAAGACCAAGTAATCCCCCAATCATTAAGGTTCATGAGCGAAAAGAAAACCGCAGGTCAAAAACTCGAAGAAAAGCTTCTGATGAAGACGAAGAGCCTCGGAGAGACGGATGCCTCGCTTTTGGAACAGTCTATGGAATTCTGCGAAGAATACAAGAAATTCCTCTCCAACAAGACCGAAAGAGAGATCTTGGACTACACGCTGCCTATCTTGAAAAAGAAAGGATACAAGGAGTTCCAACCCGGAAAGAAATATTCTCCGGGCGACAAGTTCTACATGAACAACAGAGATAAAGCTCTCATAATGGTCACTGTGGGAAAACGCAGTGTGGCAGAAGGCCTTCGTATCGGTGTAAGTCATACAGACAGCCCGAGATTGGATTTCAAACCGAACCCTCTCTTCGAAGACACCGATATGGCGTATTTCAAGACGCACTATTACGGTGGAATAAAAAAATACCAATGGACAGCGATACCTCTGTCTCTGCACGGCGTAGTAGCTCTGACCAACGGAAAGACCGTGAAAGTAAAGATCGGCGAGGACGAAAAGGACCCTGTATTCTGTGTTACGGATCTCCTGCCCCATTTGGCCATGAATCAGATGAAAAAGCCCGCCACGGAGATCGTAGAGGGTGAACAGCTGAATATATTGGTCGGATGTTGGCCTTTCAGCGACGAAAATGTTTCCGGAAAGGTCAAACTCAACATCATGAACATCCTTTTTGAGAAGTACGGCATTGTGGAAGAGGACTTCCTTTCCGCTGAACTCTGTGCTGTTCCCGCGTTCAAACCCGTGGATGTGGGTTTGGACCGATCCATGATCGGTGCTTACGGGCAGGATGACAGTGTATGCGCTTTCACCAGTCTGATGGCTGAGATAGAATGTAAAGATCCCGAGTTCACGACCGTAACGGTATTTGCAGACAAGGAAGAAACAGGATCCGACGGTAACACCGGAATGCGATCGTTCTTCTTCAGAGATTTCCTGGAGGATTTTGTTTCCGCGTATGGATTGCAGGTCAGACATGTCCTCAAAAGATCGGTGTGTCTTTCCTGCGATGTCAATGCTGCCGTTGATCCGGCATTCGGAGAAGTGTTCGAGAGGAACAACTGTTCCTTCCTGAATCGCGGCCCCGTTGTATCGAAATATACGGGAAGCAGAGGAAAATATTCCACCAATGATGCATCGGCGGAAACAATGAGTTTCCTGAAGAAGATATTGGATGATGCGAATATTCAATGGCAGATCGGTGAGCTCGGAAAAGTTGATATCGGCGGCGGAGGCACGATCGCTTCCGAGATATCCATCCACAACCTTGACACGGTGGACATCGGCGTTCCTGTGCTGTCGATGCATGCGCCTCTCGAGATCACATCAAAATCCGATGTTTACATGTTGTACAAGGCAATATCGGCATTCTACAGCAACAAACTTCCCAAAAAGTGAGGTCAAACCTCACTTCTTTTTTCCAAAATAAATGTTTACTGCTCCCAATGATTTGACATAGAATCTCGAATCGACAAATCCCGCTTTTTCAAATTTCGATATCATCTCTTTTCCGTGAGGGAATCCTTCCACGGAAGAGGTCAGCCATTCGTATGCGGAATATTTTCCATCGATCACTTTCCCCTTGTCTTGTTTTCGTCCAAGCTTGGATACTCTGTGTTTCATGTACAGTTCGTAAAAGTATCTTACAACCTTGTTATTCGGCTTGGAAAGCTCAGCAACTACCGCAACACCTCCCGGCCCAAGTACTCTGTACATCTCGTCAACCGCTTTCTGAATATTTGTAACATTTCGAAGCATATACCCTGATGTAACAACATCGAATGACCTATCCTCATATGCCAGATCCAATGCGTCTCCAACTTCGAAAATGACCGCCTTGGGAAGATCGCGTTCTTTCATCTTCGTCTCCGCCATCTCAAGCATCTTGGGAGTGATGTCAACACCCCTCACCTCTCCGTCTGTCCCGGCACCTTTCGAAAGTAAAAATGCTATCTCGCCTGTTCCCGTTCCGATATCCAAACACCTTTTGCCGTTCAGATCTCCGGCTTTTTTCATCATGAATTTATGCCAGCCTTTGATCATCCCCATGGACATCAGATCGTTCATCTCGTCATAATCCGCGGCGATCTCTGTGAAAACGTCCTTCACATAATCTTTCTTACCTTCGAATTGGGTCCCGTTGGGTTTAATATCCTCTGACATCAGATCAATCCCCGGATTGCATAATAGCCTATTAAGTATCCTATCACCAGCAAAATTCCGAAATGCCAATTGAGTCTGAACGATAAAGGCACCAAAAGCAGACTGTTTCTCTTGCAATTATGTGCTCCTTTTCCATTCTTTATCAAAATATGAAGATCGATCAATGTGATGAATGCAAGTCCGCATGTCCACGGGATCACCTGCATCAGGATCAAAACAAAAAGTATGGGGAATGCTATCGCATTCAACGCATAATACAGATTCAAACTTCCTTCATAAGAGAAAAGACTCGAAAGCGTCTTTACATTGGCTTTTTTGTCCTCGTAATAATCTCGGGTCTCATTTCCGCTGAGAACAGCCGTTATAACAAATGCGTTGGGAATGGACATCAAAAGGACTTCATACGATATTGAACCGGACATCGTGTAATAGGTTCCCAATGGCATCAGTACTCCCATCATAAAGAACACACTGATCAGTCCCATTGCATGATACTTGTACGATAATCCGATGGTGTACAGGCCTGCTCCGGCAAGTCCCAGTATACCGAATACGAATATGCCCCACCCTATGTACCAGATGAATACCAATCCGCAAAGTGCCGTTATTCCGAGACAGGCAAGCCCCACCATCAATATCGATTTCGGCCTGAGCTTACCTGTGACCAATTCGGGCGATCTGACCTCGTTCTCCATCGTATCCGTGCCTTTTACAAAATCTCCGTATGTGTTGAGGAGATTGGCAGCGGATTGAAGAAGACATCCGCAGACAACTATCATCAGGAATATCCACCAACAGAAATACCCGTCGTGACATGCGACCGCACCTCCTATCAGAACAGGCACCACGGCCCCATGCAACGACCATGGTCTAAATGCATTGTACCACCCAGACTTTACCGGTTTGATCTCTTCCATCAGAACACCGAATGCCCGTCGTATTATTGTAGATTGTGCTTTTTGGATTGTTATGATACAACTGTTATGTCAATGGTGTAACATCACTCAAAAACCTTGATAAATGATCCCACGATACATGCGCATGAAGTTGATCGGTTTGATCACCAGCAGCGCATTCATGATGAGTCTCGCTCTGGTAGTTTCTTTGGCTACGAACTTCCTCGGGATCTTTCCGGGCGCCCCGAGTGATGTCCTGAACCCCGACATGAGAAGTAATCTCACGATCCTGTTCTTAGCTGTGATGATGACCTTGTCCCTTTCGAGGATCCCCAGTAAGAATCTCAGTCCGGTTGGGAATTTGAAATCGGTCAGCCGAGGAATAATCCTTGGTCTTGTGGTATCCTCTCTGATCCCGATAGTGGGATTCCTTCTTCTCAAAGACACCGAATATTACAACTATGCAGTTGGTCTTGTGTTCATTGCTGCAACACCTTTCGCAGCATCCGTAGCTCCGCTTTCACTCATCTTGAGAGGGGATATGGAACACGCACTCCGCTCCACCATCTATGTGTATATTGTCGCCCTTTTGTGGATCCCGTTCATCATATTCCTCCTTCTCGGCGAGAGAGTGGATATGACGAATCTTGTCATCACGGTAATAGAGATCATTGGGATACCTTTGATAGTTTCGAGATTCATCACGTGGGTGAAGATAGATAAGACAATAATGGCCATCATTATGAACTGTATCATATTTTTCCTGGTCTGGCTATCTGTAAGTTCCACCTCATTCCCCAATGAGATAGGGATATTGCTTGCATTCATGGCAATTGTCGCTTTAAGGACCTTCGGACTCGGAAACGCGGTTGAGATCATTGAAAAGAAAAGGGGCATATGCTGGTCTCAAAGAGTCACAGACATTCTGATGACATCCTACAAGAACAAAGGGATCGCGATAGCATTATGCGTGGCGGTAGCCGCTCCTATGGGAATAGCTCAATTCGCGATGGTCGCCATCGCATCATCTATCGTCATCGAGATATGTTGGGTGGTCTTCATGGATTCCGTTCTGTTCTCCAGAAAGAGGATGACAAGAGAGTTGGCGAAAGAGGGGATAACAGGTAACGATCAATAATCAACGATTCTCATTACCTGCCTCGAAGACAATTCGACGATCCTATCTCCGTCCTTAACGGTCCCGAAGAGAAGCTCTCCTTCGGGATCGTAATCTTTCTTCTTTCTGCTTTTGTCATTTGCTGCGTTGGCATAACAATAAATGCAGTTGTGATCGCAAGTATCGTAACTCCCAATATCGATATTCTTCACGCACTTACATCTGTCGCGAAGAGGTGAAGATAACTCCGAAGGAACATTGAGGGAGGTCATGTAATCCTTGTCGATGCAGCCCTTATGAGATATTCCGTATTCCGTAAGATCAACTTCGGCGCAGCAATAATTCAGCTTTATTCCCCTTCCCTCCACTGTTTCGGACATCATCTTCCCGATCTGGCATATTTCCGATGTTGTCGTTTTTCTGAGTTTTTCCTCTTCGGAGAACCGTTCCAATTTTTTGTAAAGATCGACGAACCCAAAAGTACACCTGTCAGTGTATCCTCGGAGTTCGTCGCATAACGTATTGAACTTTCTGCTGTGATATCTGATATCGTATCGATCGTTGATGACCACAGGATCATACCGCCATATTATCCTGTCTTTTCCGATCTTTTTCGATATTTCCTTGAACGAGTCTACTATGTCAGCCTTGAATGGTACTCCCGGTTCCACGTCTTTTCCGTAAGGAGTAACGGTTACTTGAAAACAATATTTGATGCCCATTTCCGTCATTTCATCGAGATATTCTACGATGGGGCGAGGATCCTTTGTCATAAACACCAACATGTCTATGTTTCTGGGAGTAAGATTCACTCTGTAGATCACGTCTCTTTGTACGGGATTTCGAACCAGTACGTAGCCTGCGCGCAGCCTGTTGATCATCCACTCCGCGTGAAAAGCCGGAATGTCTGTTCTTCTGCTAGCACAAACTATCATATTTGTACAATAAGGCGCAGGAGAACATAAGTATTCTCAGAGAAATAAGTCATTATGGTCGAAGGAAGAATAAAGACGTTCATGACGCTTATCGGAATGGTAAGCATCTCGGACGACGGGCAGGGAAATATCGACGGTCTCTACCTACCCAATCATAACCTGCCTGTGAGACCGGAGGGTCAAAGCCCTGTGATAGAGGAAGCAATATCTCAGATCAATGATTACTTTTCAGGAAAACGTAAGGATTTCGACCTTTCGATCCGTATCGAGGGAACTGATTTTCAGATAAAAGTATGGAATGCATTGCGTGAGATCCCCTATGGTGAGACTGTTACATATGCACAGATAGCAGAGCGTATAGGCCATAAACAGTCGTACAGAGCGGTCGGTACCGCCTGCGGAAACAATCCGTTGCCCGTCATCATACCTTGTCACCGTGTGATAAGTGCCTCGGGACCAGGAAGTTATCTGGGAGGCTCCGAAATGAAGAAAAGATTGTTGGCAATAGAGGGTGTCAGGATTTGATCAACGTTAAGGAAGAGCTGATAAAGAATTCCGATCCAAAGCTCAGAGAACATCACCTCACTACCATTCCGGGTGCAGAGAACATGTACGGCGTGCGTGTGCCCGTACTCCGGGATCTTGCAAAAAAGATATGTAAAGACGATTGGCGATCATTTTTAGAAGAACCTTCGTTCTCGTATGAGGAATCGATGCTGCGTGGGTTGGTGATATCCAGCGCAAAAATGAGCACTGAAGAGAGACTTGAATGGAGTCAGACATTCATGCCTGAAATAACAAATTGGGCATTATGTGATATCTTTTGCTGTGAATGGGCTATCAAAAACGGGGAAAAAGAAAAACTGTGGGATTATTGCCTTGAACTGATAAAAACCGATTGTGAATTTACGATGAGAGTGTCTGTAGTTATGATGCTGGCACATTTCATTGACGATCATTATATCGACTCTGTCTTACACATCCTTTCAACCTCTTATCATGAAGGATACTACTTCAAAATGGGATCTGCGTGGGCTCTTTCCGTTTGTTTCGTAAAATATCCAGAGAAGACCGAACCGTATCTCTTTGCTCCATCGCTCGACAAAGATATCAGAAACAAAACAATACAAAAAATATATGATTCCTACAGAGTGGAAAAAGAGAAAAAAGAAGAACTCAGAATGAAGAAAGCGGCTTTATTCCCGAAATGAGAATATCAAACCGCTTTGTAGATCGTACGAAATATCTTCTCCGCATTCTCATTGCCTACGCGGGCACCTTTTCTCTCAAGGTACATCCAACCTCTTTTCAGACACTCCTCTTCAAATGAAGGATTGGTCACCGCGATTACCTTCCCGCTTTGGAATGTATTATCTTCCAACATCATTGCGAACATATCCTTGGGAACGCAGATTATTATCTTGTCAAAATATTTCGATATCTGGTTGAGTTGTCCGAGATAGTCCTTCTCGTTCTGAACACGCAGATAGTCTTCTTTGGATGACATCACGCCTTCATAATTCGTGATCACATAATTTCCGGGAACGAATCCAAATCTTGAGGAAATAACACCAAATGATACGTCGCACATCTTTTTTCCGTCTTTTTCCGCAAGATCCAATTTTGCCACGAGTCTTTTGACCTCTTCGGCACGGCCTCCGAACATTTCGAACGCACTTGTCAATCCTTTTTTCAAAAACACCGTAGAATCGTTCGTTATCACAAGTATAGACATGATATTCGATGTTTTGCTCCCCATATTCACACTCCCTTCGATGAAAATCTGTACGCGATACTGCAATTACCTTCTTCGGATACCATACACGGACCTTTCGGACTACTCGGCTTGCATGCGGTCCCGAACATAGGACATTCCTCGGATCTTATGAGACCTCTGAGTACTTCCCCGCATTTACATCCTTTCGCTTCCGCTTCGACCTCCGGCGTTTTTGCGATGATGTCTTTGTGTACAACGTTGGCATCGTGATCAGAAAATTCGGGTTTCAGCGCCAATGCACTTTTTGGTATGATCGGGAAACCTCTCCAATCTCTATCCACTGCGACAAATGTGTCATCCATGAGTTTTCTCGCTATGGGATTACCATGTTCTTTCACGAGACGGGTATATTCGTTCTCAACCTCCGCCCTGCCTTCGTATATTTGCTTGGTCAGCATGTATGCGGCCATCAGAATATCCAATGGTTCGAATCCTGCCACGACCTGGGGTACATGGAATCTTTCTGAAAACGTGTGGAATGGGTCCACTCCCGTGATGACCGCAACGTGTCCCGGCATTATCATCCCGTTCATTTTGGTCTCGCCCATATCGAATATCGCTTCCAATATCGGAGGACATATCCTGTGGCAGCTGTAGATGCTGAAATTCTTCGGAAGTTCCTTCTTCAAGGGAACGCATGTGGATGGCGCTGTTGTCTCGAATCCCACTGCAACGAATACCAACGGTTTACTCTGTTCCGATGCCATCCTGACCGCGTCTTCGATCGAATAGACTATTCTCACATCGGCTCCGTCAGCTTTTGCATCGAACAATGAACCTATTGTCGTGGGAACTCTCATCATGTCGCCAAAGGCAGTTATTGTCACACCGTTGCGGGCAAGCGTTATCGCATCGGCGATCTCTTTGCTTGTGGTCACACATACCGGACATCCGGGGCCTTGACATATCTCAACGCCCGCATCCGCCAAGAGTTCTTCCAATCCGAAACGAACTATCGTATCTTGGTGTGTTCCGCAGACATGCATGAATTTATTCTCGAGTCCCATGTCCTTTATCGCTGCTAAGACCTTCTTTGCGGTCTCCCCATCCCTGTATTTGAACATCAGGCTTCCTCCTCGATGTCCACCGTCTTTACGCAACAGGCCTGACCTTTGACCAATTTGATCGCACTTCCGCACTTTGGACACGACAATACAGGTACAGATCCATGGTCGTCTCCGAACTCTGCATTCTTTGTCGGTCCTTCATAAGAACAGGAATTGCAGATTACCTCTATCGGTTCCTCCTCGATGACCAATCTCGATCCGTCTAGTATCGTGCCTCTGGTCATGATCTCGTATGCGAACTCCATCTGTTCGGTACCCAGATTGGTCAACTTCCCTATCGTGAGCACGACCTCCGTTACCCTGACGACCCTGTAACCTTCAAGTTCTTTCAGAATTGCCGAAATGAGGCCGGACATTATTGATACCTCGTGCATCGGACCCGTATCACAGTCTACTTTATATCTATGTACTTGACCTAGACTCAGAAAAAAAGGAACACATTTCTCTGACCGAACATTTTTCACAACGAGGATGATTTGGCAGACAAACAACCTGTCCGTGCCTCACGAGATATCTGTTAATATCGGACCAACGATCCTCAGGAGTTATCCTCATGAGCTCGAACTCTGTCGCTACTGGGTCCTTTGTTTTTACCAATCCCATTATGTTGGCGATCCTGTGAACATGGGTATCGACGCAGACTGCGGGTATCCCCATTGCATACGATCTGACGCAGGCGGCTGTCTTCCTCCCGACCATCGGCAATGACAGAAGTGTTTCCGTGTCCTCAGGAACCTTGTGATCGTATCTTTCCTTCAATATTTTGCAGCATTCCACTATGGCAGTAGCCTTTTGCTTAGGAAATCCTGCGGGACGTACCAACTCTGCCACCTCGTCTACATCCGCAGCAGCTATCTCGTCTATCGAATTGTACTTTCTGAAAAGATTGTCCGAAGCCTTCCTTGTGTTGTCATCGCGCGTTCTTTGTGAGAGGATAGTTGCAATAAGCACATGAAAAGGATCGACATCCCACTCGGGGTTCAGACCTTCGGATGACCGTCCGGGGTATGCCCCCTTGTCATATTCCCGTGAAAGGATATTCAATATCCAACATATGTCTTTTTCAACCATTTTATCGCATCCCCCGCCATATGGAACGAACCTGTCACAAGAACCACATCGTTCCCTCTTATCTTCATCGCCATATCCATGGCGTCCGACACCGTCTCGGCTGTTCTGACCTCGATGGGATACTTGGAGAACACTCTTTGTATCTTCTCTGTTGCAGCAGCCCTTTCCGATTCCGGAGATGTCACTATAACCTTGTTCGCTATTCGAGAAAGATTCTCAACGATCCCGTCCGCATCCTTGTCATCAAGTAATCCGAATACCAATGTCACTTTGCCGTATAATTCCTCTACGCCTTCTGCGAGTACTTTGGAACCTGCAAAGGTGTGTGTCACATCCAGGATCAAAGGGAGATCTGTGAGTTTCTCCATCCTGCACGGCCATTTAACTTTCTTTAGTCCCTTTTTCAAATTGCACCTTATACACTGTCCGTATATTCTCATTCGAGACACTGCTTCGATCGCCAAAGAAGCATTGAAAGCCTGATATCTGCCGGGTACGGACACTTCATATTCTTCCTCCAAATATGTGAACCGAACCTTGTCAGCAGTACATTTTATGATCGATATTTCCTCTTTCACGATGGGGATCAGGATCGCTCCCGTCTCCTCTGCCTTCTTCTTGATGACGTTCAGAGCGGGACCTACGTTCATTGTTACACATGGAACCGCGTTTTTCAAAATCCCCGCTTTTTCCGAAGCGATCTCTTCTATCGTTGTACCGAGGAATTCCGAATGATCTATGCTAATGTTTGTTATCACACAGACTTCGGGCACTATGACATTGGTGGAATCCAATCTTCCTCCCATCCCTACTTCCACCACTGCGTATTCCACGCCGGTGTTCTTGAAATGAAGGAATGCCATTGCAGTGGTTATCTCAAAGAATGTGGGCTGTTTGCCCTCTTCTTCCATCGATTCCACTGCAGGCATTACCGTCTGTATCAACAACGCCAATTCATCGTCCGTGATGTTATTTCCGTCCACGGAGATGCGCTCGTTGAAATTTACGATGTGCGGAGATGTGTATAACCCCGTTCTTATCCCCGATACCCGCAATATTGAATCTATGCATGCGCTGACCGATCCTTTTCCGTCCGTACCGGCGATATGCACACTTTTGAAGGAACGATGAGGATTGCCCAATCTGTCTAACAATTCTATTGTGTTGGACAGATCGAGTTTTATTCCTCTTGACCTTAGTCCATACATCCATTCCAAAAATTGTTCCTTTTCCGTGTTCATCTGTTTTCGGTCTCCGCTTTTTCCGCAATAGATGCGATCATGTCGCTACATGTGATACCTTTGTTCTTTGCCAATCTGCGTATGGCATCCATGACCCCCGAACCATACTGTGCCGCCTTTTTTTCCTTTGCGGCGATCGAGTGATACCCCATTTCCGCCGCAACGGATCTCAGGATCGCTTTTCTCGCCGTGGCTTCCGCAGACAACAATGCCTTTGTGCCCATACTTCCCACGGCGGCCATCAGTTTCTCATCCAGGAACGGACATATCATCGTTTTCCCGAAATGTTCGGCAACCTTTCTTTCGTGCAACAATGTCGTCTCCCTGAGTTTTCGGATATCGTTCTCCCTCATTATCCTCAAGGGTTCCTCTTCCAAACCGACGTATTTGGAATACCCCGCGAATACCTCGTCTGCACCCTGCCCCGTCATCACGTAGTTTTCTTTGCAATTGGCACACACATAGAACAGCGGCAGTTCGAAGGACAATGTCAACAGATCCGTTGTCCCTGTCATCCTTATCATCTCTTCGATCGTGCTTTCCAATCCTTCCTCTTCGATGATTATGTGATTCCATTCGAGATTCAGATCGGATGCGACCTCTTTTGCCATTCGAGCATCATACGACCATCCCGATTCCGCCGATCCTTCTCTCGATCTTACCGTTCCTGCGGTGTACAGGGATATATTTGCCGCATATCTCCTTGCTATCGCTGTGATCAACCCCGAATCGAGTCCACCTGAGAATGCCACTGCCAGGTCCTTTCCTTTTGTCTTCCCTGAAACGGCATCCTCCAATAAGCGTCCTATATCGCCGGAATTCGACATATTCCGCATAATGCTGATTACGATAATAAATCCGATGGAAGTACTACTCATACCGAAAAAAGTATTCGATTTTTCATCCCTTTATGATATACTTATTAATATGGATGGTCATTCTGAAGCATGGATGGAGTAACACGCATCGGTGTGTCCCTTGAGCCGGAATTGTTAAAAGACTTCGACAAAGCCATATCGAAGAAAGGATACGTCAGCAGATCGGAAGCGATACGCGACCTTGTCAGAGACTCTTTGGCAGAGAATGAATGGAAAAATGATAAAGAATTCATGTGCGGCGTTATCGTTATGATCTATGACCACAGCGTCACCGGTATCGGAGAGAAACTCACTGTGCTCCAACACGGAAAGATGCAGAATATCAACACTTCCATTCATGTTCATCTTGACCATGATAAATGCATGGAGATCCTCATCGTCGAAGGAGAATTGGGCCAACTTAAAGCATTGACCAACGATGTAGCATCGATAAAAGGAGTGCTTAGATGCAAATTGACCATGGCATCGCAGGCCACGGGACACATGCACCACATAGGCGTAAGACACTGATATCACTCGGGATTCGACGCGTTTGAAATGCGCAACCGGCGCTATTTCCCCGTTTACCAATGATTAAATAATCCTTACGTTGTCGCGGGGTCGAATGAGAAAACTGATAATAACTGAGAAAGCAAACGCCGCAAGAAGGATCTCCAC
>JGI994J12354_10001589_pt1 | contig 22986 bp, 19 predicted proteins | sample IntmicLarv3ML3BL_FD_12354 | JGI IMG/M metagenome (IMG submission 12354) | reverse complement strand
GGGGTATACAAGCCACAAGGCCTTACGACGCGCGTAAATGCCTCTACGATTGATTTGTTTAAGGATTTCATCAAATCTACAGCCTTCATTGGTATTTGCCAAGTATAGCAAACTCAAACTACTAAAATGTCAAGTAATATTAATTGATAAAAAACAACTACTAATTATATAAAAAGAAAAACAGACGATTTGAAAAAGTCTCAAAGCGTCTGTTTTTATTAAGTCTATTTATGCGCTTTTATGCGAATATTTCACTTGCTTTTTGTATATCTGAAAAACGAAGAATCATATAAATAGAATCTTTTTCAGACAAAGCATAAGTATATTCCACATTCAGATTTGCTTTTTGCGCCTTATCAAGAATTTTTAAAAAGCTACCTGCTTTATCTTCCACAGGAAGAGCGAGAACATCAATTAGTTTTGAAGCTATGCCTACTTTTGATAAAGCCTCCACAGCGGCTTCGGGGTTGTCGACAATCACACGCATTACACCAAAATCTTTAGATTCTGCTATAGAGATTGTTTTCATATTTATGTTTGCGTCGGCAAAGGCTTGGCAAACTTTATTGAGATGCCCTGGAGAATTTTCGAGAAATATTGATACTTGTTTAAGTTTCATATGCGTATCCTAAAATTAAATGTTTCTATTGTCAAAGACTCTTTTGGCTTTGCCTTCTGAGCGTTGGATTGAGTGAGGTTCGACCAATTTCACTTCTATACGAATCCCGATAATACTTGCGATTGCCGCTTGAATCTTTTTACGTATAGATTCTAATTGCGCCATACTATCGCTAAAATATTTTTCTTCGAGTTCAACTTCAACACGAGCATTATCTAGGTCTTTGTGACGCTCGAGAATAATTCTAAAGTGAACGCTACATTCTTCAACTCGCATCAATGCAATCTCAATTTGAGATGGGAAAACGTTTACGCCACGAATAATAAACATGTCATCACTTCTGCGTTCAATTCTGCGAATACGACGAATTGTTCTTCCGCAAGCGCACTTCTCCGCATAGATAGAGGTGATATCATGCGTGCGATAACGGAATATTGGCATAGCCATCTTGCTAAGAGTAGTCAGCACAAGCTCGCCTTCAGAGCCGTCTGGAAGAGCTTCACCAGTTTTTGTGTCAATGATTTCTGGATAATAATAATCTTCAAAGATATGAATTCCACATTGATGTTGACACTCGCAACCAACCCCCGGACCTGCGATTTCAGAGAGCCCATAAATATCGAAAGCTCTGATATTAGTTTTGCCTTCGATATATTTACGCATGCCCTCTGACCAAGGTTCTGCGCCGAAAATTCCAAATTTTAACGCGGTAGATTTTAAATCTATGCCCATCTTTTCAGATTCTTCAATCATGTGAACGAAGTAGCTAGGAGTACAACTAATCGCAGTTGCGCCAAAGTCACGTAAAATCATTAACTGGCGCTCTGTGTTTCCGCCTGACGCAGGAATCACTGTGCATCCCAAAGATTCTGCACCCGCATGTAATCCCAGTCCGCCAGTGAAAAGTCCATATCCATAGCTGTTTTGCAAAATATCATGAGAGTTCATTCCGTAAGCGAGCAAAGATCTGCGCACTGTGCTTGCCCAAACATCGTGGTCATCTTTTGTGTAGCCAACAACTATTGGTTTGCCTGTTGTTCCGCTAGAAGCGTGCAAGCGCACAACATCATTCATAGGAACCGCAAAAAGACCATATGGATAAGTGTCTCGCAAATCGCTCTTTTCCATAAAAGGCAATAAAGTGATATCCTTAATACTATTGATATGAGAAGGTTTTACACCACGCTCATTCATTCTATTGCGCACTAGCTCTACGTTGTCATAGGCGTGTGCGACTATTTTTTTAAGACGCAAAGACTGTACTTCAGTCAATTCTTCTCTTGATATAAAATCTTTTTTGATGTCTATATTCATTATACAGTGCCCCTTCCTAACACGAAGGCTTCTTCGTTTGATTTATGAAATTTTTCTGGAAATAATTTTCTTAATACAGTTAAAAAGTTTTCCGCAGGAATATCTAAGTACTTGCTCAAGATTCCAAGCATCGCAATGTTGATTGCTTTTGCGTTAGACAATTTTGTGATATCAATATCATCTGACTTAATCACAATCCCGCCATCCATGACTTCCGGAATATGAACATCTGACCACTCAGGCATCATAGATAAAAAATAATCTATTTTATTTCGAGGAATCATTGGGCTCAAAACTTTTTCGCCAAAACGAATGTCACTTGAAATAGAACCGCCACGCTGAGCCATTCCATGTACTTCCGCTTTTTTGACATCATAGTCTAGTTCAAACAAAACTTCGCTCAAAACTAAAGATGCTTTTAAGACACCCATTCCGCCAAGACCCGCAATTCTTATATTAGTAATTTTCATAATTATGAATTCTTTGATTTGGCTCTTTGAGCTGCGGCAAGTATGCAAGGCTGACGCAAAACTATAAGAGTAGATTCGTTTGTTTGTAATTTTTCTGAAAGGAAATTTTTGTATTCATCTTTTTGACGCACAGGGTTGAATACCGCAACGTTTTGAATACCTATAGCCTTTGCAACATCTTCAATTATGACTTTGTGAGCAGGCTTTCCATCTAAAGAAAATCCAGTTCCGGGGTGTTCTTGCTGACCTGTCATTGCGGTTGTTGCGTTATCAACAACCACCACAACATGTCCTGTTTCAGGCAAATTATAAACCATATCAAGAAGTCCCGTAAGACCACTATGCATAAAAGTGGAATCGCCTATTACACTGACAACTCTGCGCGCTTGATTTTCAGGCAGAACATATCTCATTCCAAGACCCATGCCTATACTTGCGCCCATACAAATTTGCATATCCATAGCCCCCATCATAGCGGCAAGAGTGTAGCAACCAATGTCACCTGCGACAATGCAGTCGAGTTCTTTGAAAATCTCAAAGCTGAAAGTATGCGGACAACCTTTGCACAATTGCGGAGATTTTGATTTCACGACTATATCTTCGTCATTCAAATCACCCTTTGCTTGGGCTGCGACTCTATCGACATTCAACTCGCCAAAACGCCATTTTTCATTTCGAGTTTGAACATTTAAAATTCCTTCTGCTCTAAAAAGATTTGTCATGTAAGGGTCGCCCTCTTCTATCACAATTACTTTTTCATATTTTTTACAGAAGTCTTTTACTCGCTCCATTGGCAAAGGATTGCTCATTGCGATTTTCAAAAATCCAGCGTTTGGAACAGCTTCAATAGCGTGTGCATATGCAACTCCAGAACTGATAATTCCTAGTTTTTTGTCGCCATCTGTTTCAACACAAAGAGAATTTTTATTATTGTAGTCTGCGAGTTTTGCCAACTTTTCACGCAATCTAAAATGTCCACGTTTTGCGTTTCCAGGAACCATTACTCGAGAACCAATATCACGAGTAAAATTTGCGTTCGCTTTTTCAATCGATTCATCAATATACTCTACAACTGAGTTCGTATGCGCTATGCGAGTAGTTGTGCGAATGATAAATGGTATTTGATATTCTTTTGAAAGTTCAAATGCCAACTTCGCAAATTCATATGCTTCTTGAGAATTTGAAGGCTCTAAAACTGGTAGTCCGCCTATGAATGCGAGCGAGCGTGTGTCTTGCTCGTTTTGACTCGAAGCCATTCCAGGGTCGTCTGCGACAATTGCGACATACGCGCCTTGAATTCCGCTATAAGATGCTGTAAAAAATAAATCTTGAGCCACGTTAAAACCAACGTGCTTCATTGTCACTAGTACACGACTCTCTGCGAATGCCACTCCTAGAGCCACTTCAGCAGCGACCTTTTCGTTCGGAGCCCATTGTGCTTTGCCTCCTAAAATAGAGAATGCTTCTAAAATTTCGCTGGAAGGTGTCCCAGGATATCCAATCCCTAACGAGCATCCAGAGTGAAATGCAGCTAACGCTATCGCTTCATTTCCGCTTAATAATTTTCTTAATTTATCAGACATATAGAGCAATTCTTATATTTCACTTTTTGCTACGCAACTCTTTTTTGCATAAAACTTAAAAATTAAATTGAATTTTTTCCATTTAACGACAGTATTAAAAATAATTTACAACTTATAAATACTATGGAAGATAATCAATCATCATCAGTAAGCATCAAAAATTTCCTGCCCTTAGCATTAGGTCTAATCGCTTGTGCACTTGGAGCAGCAGCTTTGTTTTTGTCTATAAACGCAGCAGCAAAATTGTCTTCTTTCGAAAAAGAAGCATCTGAAAAACTCGATAAAGCAATGAGCGTTGCTGTCGAATTCAAAGGAATGAACAGTAAAATCGACGGCGTTGTTTTGCAATTTGAGGACATGAAATCTGCTTCAAAACTTCAAGGCGAAACTATCAATACTAATGTTCGCAAAGCCGTTGAAGCTATTAGCAATGTCATTAACGAAAATCGTACGCTTATAGTCGCAAATCAAAACGCGATTAAAGAATTGGCTGAGCGCTCAACAAAAAAACCTGAGCCTGTGCTTGTTGCTGCTCCTACGCCTACTCCTGCTAACACTTCAGAACCTACTCCTGCCACATCTTCTGAAACTCCTGATGACGCAAAAATACACATCGTAAAATCAGGCGACACATTTTCTAAAATCGCAAAACAATATAAAGTCTCTGTAGAAGCTATAGAAAAAGCGAATCCAAATACTTCTTCTTCAAAGCTTCAAATAGGTCAAAAAATCGTTATCCCCTAATATGCCTAAAGAGCCGTCAGCTTGGAAACTTTTGAACAGCACACTCGTTGCTGATTGTAAAGTTTTCAAAGTTAACAAAGAGCGTTTTGCCCACCCTGACGGTAGAGCCGACGACTTCTATGTGACGGACTGCAACGACTGGGTTTTGGCTCTAGCACTTACTAAAGATAATAAAATCATTTTGGTAAACCAGCATAGATTTGGCACAAAAAGTTTTTCTGTAGAGCCCCCAGGTGGCGTAATAGATAATGGCGAAGACCCTATCAAAGCCGCAGAGCGTGAGCTTTTAGAAGAAACAGGATACAAGGGTGTATGCCCTATTCTGCTTGCGAGTGTCTCGCCTAATCCCGCAATAATGAATAATAAATCGCATATAGTTTTAATCAAAGATTGCATAAAAATAAGCGATACAAACTTTGATAAAAATGAAGAAATTTCAACTAAACTTTATTCATTAAATGAGTTGGACGATTTGATTTATTCAGGAAGAATGCATCATTCACTAGCGATAAACGCTGTGTATCTTTTGCAAAAACATTTGCGCCCAAAAGCTTCGTAAAATGCCACTCAGCGAAGACGAAAATAATTTGATTAGCTTGTTTAGAGGCATAAACACTCCTCAAAGCAAACTCAAAAAAAGAAACACTAAAGGACTTATTGAATCTTTTGAATCTATCTGCGAACGCGTTATCAAAAGATATAAAGTCAAAGAAAACGACGCTGAATCTGAAATCAAACAAGCTTGGAAATTTATTATGCATGGCGAATTTTCAAAATTAACTAGTCCTTCTTATATCAAAAATAATATTCTTTTTGTGAATTGTGAAAACCCGCTAGTTCGTCAAAATCTGCATTTCGAAAAAAGAGAAATTTTGAAAAACATTAATTGTCTGCCCCACTGCAGCAATATCAAAGATGTGAAATTCTTATAAGATGAAAGCTGTATTGATATATTCTGGAGGACTCGATTCCACTGTTCTTTTACATAAGCTCGCAAAAGAAAACGCTATTGTTCAGGCTGTCAGTTTTAATTACGGTCAAAAGCAAATTATTGAACTTGAGTACGCAAAGAAAAATTGCGAAAAATTAAATATAAAACATAGCATTGTGGACTTAACTTCTATAAAAGATGTGTTCGCAAAAAGCGCCTTGATAAATCCAAATATCGCAGTGCCTAAAGCTTCTTACGAAAAAGAAAATATGGCTGTGACGGTTGTGCCAAATAGAAATATGATTTTTCTTTCTATAGCGGCTGCATTGGCGATTTCTAATAACGCAACTCACGTGGCATACGCTGCTCATGCAGGAGACCACGCTGTCTATGCGGACTGCACGAACAACTTTGCAAATGCTATGGAAAAAGCTCTTTATGAATGCGATTGGTCTCGCATAAAACTTTATAGTCCTTTTGTGAATTTATCAAAAATTGAAATTGCAAAATTGGGAATTTCTCTTGGAGTTGACTTCGATTTAACTTGGTCTTGCTACGAAGGAGCGAAGACTCAATGCGGAAAATGCGCAACTTGTATAGAGCGCAATAACGCAATTTCAGAAGCTCTTAAAAGAAGCTGATTTTTGTTTTACAAAAAACAAATTAAATGCAAGTATCTTTCCATAATGTCTGATTATAAAAAGATTTCTATATTGGGAATGGGCTTACTCGGAGCTTCATTAACAATTTCTGTGCGCAAATATTTTAAAAATTCTTTTATATCGGCTTGGTCTAATAGTGCGTCTAGCAGAGACACCGCTAGAAAAATGCGCATTGCAAATTGTGTTTGTGACAAAATTGAAGACAGTGTAAAAGATGCTGATATTATTATTATTTGCACAAATCCAAAATATGTCAGCTCGATTGCAAAGGAGATTCTGCCCTACTTAAAAAGTGGCGCAATTGTAAGCGATGTTGCTAGCGTCAAAGAAGAAATTTGTAATGACTGCAAAAAAATATTTGCAAAATCAAAAGCAGTTTTCATCGGCTCACACCCAATGGCAGGCTCGGAAAAATCGGGCGCAAAATACGCAATCAAAGATTTATTCAAAGACAAACCTTGCATTGTGATTGATTCAAAAAATAAAAAATCTTTAAAAAAATTGGAGTCTTTTTGGACTACTCTAGGAATGAATGTAAAAATTATTCCCGCAAAGATTCATGATGAAGTGGTAGCCACAATCAGCCATTTGCCTCATATTAGCGCAAGCGCTCTTTGCATAAATGCCTTACAAAACAAAAAATCGCACTTTGCAATCAGCACAGGATTCAAAGACACATCCCGCATTGCGTCAGGTGATATTAATCTTTGGCAAGATATTCTTTTGCAAAATAAAAAAGCTGTTTTGAAATCCATTTCAAATTACAAAAAAATTCTTTGCGAATTGGAAAAAAGTTTAGAAAGCGCAGACGCAAAAAAAGTGGCAACTTTCCTTAAAAAAGGAAAAGATTTTAGAGATTCTTTATTAAAAAAATAATGGAAATTTTAGATATAGATGTTTTCAAAAAAGGCGCTAATTGCGCTATCATGCCACCGCCTTCAAAAAGCGTAAGCAATAGAGCTTTGATGTTGGCAGCTTTGAGCAAAAAAACATTGTGTTTAAAAAACATTTTGAAATCTAGAGACACCGCAATTTTTATTGATTGCTTAAAAAATCTCGGATTCAAAATTTGCGAAGAAGAAAAAAGTTCCGTAAATATTTCTCAAGGGACAGTACCTTCTTTTGCAAAACTTTTTGTTGGCAATGCTGGCACTGCGGCAAGATTCATTACAGCATTTTGCGCCCTACAACCAAACTCAACTTTTGAATTCGATTCTGATAAAGAGATGTACAAACGCCCTATGGGAGGACTAATCAAAGCGTTAATTTCTCAAGGAATTAAATTTGAATTTCTAAAAGAGGAGTTCTGCTTTCCTTTTAAAATGCACACTTGCGAGCTTGCGGGCGGCTTGATAAAAGTTGACGCAAAAGAATCTAGCCAAATACTTTCTGGTCTGTTGATGATTTTGCCATACATAAAAAATCCTGCAAAAATCGAACTTCAAGACACTCTAGTTTCCGAACCATTCATAGACATGACTCTTTCTATGATGCGTGAATTCGGACATGATATTGAAAAAAACAAAAATATTTTTTCTTTAAAATCTGCTTCAAAAGAAATTTCTTTTAATGAATACACAATCGAGCCTGACGCTACTGCGGCTAGTTATATTGTCGCGCTCGGAGCGATTCATGATGGAGCTGTGCTTGTAAAAAATTTCAAAAAAGCAAAGTTGCAAGGCGACTCAAAGTTTGTTGATTTTCTTGCGAAAAAAAATCTTATCAAATACGCTTATGTGGGAGACGATTTGCTTGTTTCCAAAGGCGCTTTTGAAAAGAAAAATCTTCAATTTAATTTCAATGATATTTCAGACACTTTTTTAACTCTTGCCGCAATTGCTCCAAAGCTTGAATGCGAAATTTTTATTGAAGGTATAGCACACACACGCAAACAAGAATGCGACAGAGTTTCTGCCGCCACAAAAGAATTATCCAAAATTTGTGAAGAAGTTTTTGAAGAAGAAGATTCAATAAAAATAATTCCAAATAAAAAGTTTTCTTTTAAAGAAAAAATTGAAATTCAAACTTATAAAGATCATAGACTCGCCATGAGTTTTGCGATTCTTGGAACTTGCAATATCAATAATGGTGCGCCTTGGATGAGTATTATAGACCCAAAGTGTTGCAGTAAAACTTGGAGCGATTTTTTTAAAATATTAAATTTAGCACGTATGAATTCTGAAATTTTTAAAGTTGTCGCAATCGATGGCGGTGCCGCTGTCGGCAAATCTAGCGTGTCTAAAGCATGCGCCTCTACCCTAGGATACATGCATGTTGACACGGGGTCGCACTATCGCAGTTTGGCTTACGCTTTGATTAAAAATAATCTTGGCGATGCAAGCGAATCCGAAGTCGCAAACTTTTTACGCACTATAAATATCGATGCTTCGCTTGTTGGCAATCAAGCTAGAATGCGCATAAATAGTGAGCTTATTGAAGACGCTCTCATTCGCACAGAAGAAGTAAATTCTAAAGTTTCTGTATTTGCGGCTATGCCTTCTGTGCGTGAATTCTTGAAAAATTATCAACGTTCTATGCGTGAATTTGCTATACAAAATAATTTTGCAGGCGCAATTATTGAAGGACGCGATATTGGCTCTATCATTTTCCCAGACGCAAACATTCGCATTTTCTTAGATGCTGATGCGCAGACTCGTGAGATGCGTCGTTCAAAGCAAGGCATCAGCGATTCAATCGCTAAGCGTGACAATTTAGACTTAACGCGTAAAACGGCTCCTCTAGTATGTCCGCAAGGCGCAGAGCTGATTGACACTTCACACTTAACTATAGATGAAGTAATCAGCAAAACTATTGCTCTGATTCTAGAAGCAAAATGAAAACGAATTTTATACAGAAAAAAGATTCCACTTTTGTCTACTGGGGCACAGTGCATACTGTGATGACAATTAACGATTTGTTTGGTCGCATGGAAATTTATGGATGGCAAAATATTCCTAAAACTCCTTGCATAATTGTTTCAAATCATGTGAGTTTTTTTGATCCGCCTTCTATGGGTCTTTTTTGGGAGAGCAATAGAATTAGCGTATTAGCGCGCGGCTCTCTTTCTGACAATAAGCTGATGGCTTTGTATCTGAAATGTTTGAATGCTATTGCTCTCAAACGTGGCGGACAAAACGATATTGGCGCGATTAAAGAATCTCTCAATCGCATAAAAGGCAATTCTCCTATTGTAATTTTTCCTGAAGGTACTCGTAGTGATGATGGCACACTTCAACGTGGAAAAGCAGGAGCTGCTATGATTGCGCTTAAAGCTAATGTTCCAATTTTACCAATCAGAACTTTTGGATTCGAAAAAGTTTTACCTAAATCTAACAAGCTTGCAGGTGGCGCAAGAATTTCTTTCGTTGTCGGAAAACCCGTAATGCCATCCGACTTAGACCCAGGGAAATCCTGCGAAGACAGAATGCAAGTCATGGCAGACAACATCATGAATTTAATTGCTCAATTAAAAGAGCCAACCTTAAACGAAGTTTAATAATGTTTGAAAATTTAACAGAAAAATTATCTAAAGCTGTACGTAATCTGCGTGGAGTTGGCACTATCTCTGAAAGCAATATCACAGAAGCCTTAGCTGAAGTACGTCAAGCTTTGCTTAGCGCTGACGTACATTTTAAAGTTGTAAGAGAATTTATCGATAGCGTAAAAACGAAGGCTCTTGGCACTGAAGTCCTCGCGAGCGTTAGCCCAGGACAGCAAATCATCAAAATTATTAACGATTCTCTTGTTGAATTTTTAGGCGCAGACAAAAGTGAATTGACTCATTTGCGTCCGCTAAAAATTATGATGGTAGGCTTGCATGGCGCAGGTAAAACCACAAGTTGCGCAAAGCTTTCTGCCCTTTTGAAAAAGCAAGGACGCAAACCTTGTATCATTGCTTGCGACATTTACAGACCCGCCGCTATAGACCAGCTCATTGCTCTTGGCGCGCAAAACGACATTAAAATTTTCTATGACAAAGAAGCAAAAAATGTTCCTGCTTTAGCAAAGAAATTTTTAAATGAAGCTCTCGATGAATCTTTCGACACCGTAATTTTCGACACTGCGGGACGTCTTCAAATAGATGAAAATTTAATTGAAGAAATCAAACTCCTCAAAAAAGAATGTTCACCAAACGAAGTCTTGCTCGTGGCTGACGCGGCCTTAGGTCAAGAGGCTGTCAATGTCGCAAAGCATTTTAATGATGCTGTAAACTTGACAGGTGTTGTGCTTACTAAGCTTGATGGTGATGCTCGTGGTGGTGCGGCGCTTTCAATCAAATATATTTCTGGTGCGCCTATAAAATTCATAGGCATAGGTGAAAAAGTTCAGGACTTTGATGTTTTCTATCCTGAGCGTATGGCAAGCCGTATTCTCGGAATGGGCGACGTTGTGAGCTTGGTTGAAAAAGTTCAAGAAAACATCGACCTAAAAGAAGCCGAACGCATGGCGCAAAAGATGCGCAAAACTGAATTTGACTTGGAAGATTTTTTAGCTCAAATGCGTCAAATGAAAAAACTAGGACCTCTAAATTCTCTTATGAAAATGGTCCCAGGAATGAACAACATTACTATTGATGACAAAGCCGAAGCCAAGATGAAGCAAACCGAAGCTATCATTCTTTCCATGACTCCTCAAGAAAGACGCAATCCAAAAATCCTTAACGCTCGCCGACGCATGCGCATTGCAAATGGCTCAGGAACTCAAGTCTCCCAAGTCAACACCCTCATCAAACAATTTGAAACTATGCGTAAACAAATGCCCCTCTTCATGAAAATGATGGGCAAAATGAAAAAATAAAAATAAGAAAATTTATTTTAAAAAGGGCATTTTGAAAATAAATATATTTTTCAAAATGCCCTTTTTGTATATATTTATTTCTTGTTCACATTCTCTCTTGTTGGGCTCTGCCCAACACCCGCAAAAGGCTTTGCCTTTTGAATCCAGCAAAGGGCTGGTTTCGCCCTTTGCAATCCCAAAGCAAGTGCGACTTGCAGCGATAATCCCTTACGGAGCGTTTACTTCGTAAACATCACACAACGCTAAATTCAAATTTACCTTTCGGCTAATCGCATTCAGCAATTAGCATAGCTAATGCGTGTGTCTGTCTATGCAGTGGGTCAATTTCAGGTGCAGGAACGAACTTCCTGCCGAGTTTGCAAAGGCGTGAACAGAAAAAACCTTTGCTGGGTCGTAGGGCAAAGCCCTACGAAAAGAGACATTACAAATAAGAAAAGAATATATATACAAAAAGAGCATTTTCGTTAAATAAAAATTATTTAATGAAAATGCTCTTTTTTAAAATAATATATTTTTATTATTTTATTTGTTTATTTATTTTTACATTACCGATGATGCCGGATGGGAGGGGGGCGTTTAGGTTTTGGTCGATTTGCCAAGTGCATGGGGAGAAGGTGTATTTGCCTGCTGTGTGTTCGACTCCGCCAAGCATTCCATTTTCCCATATTAATTTACGCTTTTCTGGATTTAGCATATCTCCATAAAGACGATTTGCCCATACGTTCGCAACTTCGATTTCGATTTCATTTTCTCCAGATTTCAAATCTTTCAATTCTATACGCCAAGGAGGTGTCCATAAAACTCCAAGTTCTTTACCATTTAATTTTACACGAGCTACATGTTTTATATCTTCGAATTCAATGAAAATATTTTCAATTTCATTAGCATTGAATTTCTTTTTATACGAGGCTACGCCCGAATAATATTTGATATATTCATCATCAAATTCAGTCCAACTAGAAAGCGTAGAAAATGGAACATTTTTTTTCTCCTTAAATGATACAATCCAATCTGCATCTATATTTGTGAGCTCTTTAAATTCTTTTGCATTGCTTTGTTTTGCGTCTGCAATATCAGCTCCGCCTATTATGACAAAGAAACTTTCAAAGGAAGCAAACTGTATTTGAGCTTTGGAATTATTGAATGCGATATCTTGGATTTCATTCGTGTTAGGATTATAAAGTTTAACACTTTTTCTATTTTTGCCCGCATTGAAAACGCAGTTTGCAAGAACTTCTTTTTCCAATTTATTGGACACAAAATATACATCCAAATTGTCAATTTTTCTATGAATAAATCTGATAGGAGTGTCTGCTATAAAATCCTCTTTTATATTCTCTCTTTTCAAAATTTCAGAAATTAAATTGTAATCTGCATACAAAGAATTTTCTGATTTTAATTTTTTACCTGTGAAAACTTTTCCTTTTCCAAAAGAAATTTTTTCAAAATCTTTTTCTTCAAATCCTTTCCAAATTTGATTTGATAAAGACGCAATTTGCTCATCCCACTTTGGAAAATCTTGCAAGCTTGGTGAGCGAAGTGGCGGATTTCCTATAATAGTCGCACCTTCTGAAATTAAACTTTCAATTTTCTGCAAAAGTTTTGGTGTCATTGTTTCAGTATTTGGCAAGACCAAAACATTATAAACAGCGCCACCTTCAAAACAAATTTTTCCATCACGCATAAATGCTGAATCTAGTATCTCAGGAGTGACGCCATCGAATTGATAAGATTTTTTATCTTTCAATAAATCATTATTCAAATTCTCCAAAGAGTTCAACGGAGCATCAAAAACAAATGGCGCTTTTTCTGGAGTCAAATAAAGAATAGACGCAACATAATTGCCCTGCTGCAAAATATATGAACAACGAGCAATATATTCATGATAGCTTTTTAACATATCCCACCAAGGTTGATTACGTTGCCAATGGACTCCGTGCGCGCTCAGGCTCATCCCAGGAAGAGCATCATCTCCCAAGGGTTGATGCACGAACGTGTGAAAAAATATTCTGTTTATTCCAAAACAAAATGCCCAATCGCCCTGAGCTTTCATCGCAGCTGGATAAGCGCGCCAAGCTTCAGGAGCGTGTGTTGTAAAAGATTCCGCTCCTATAATTTTTTTATTTGCGGTATGCCCTATAGATGTTGCTTCAAGACAAGCATAAACAGTATCTGTATCAGGCGCATATCCATTAAACCAAAATTCTGCCATTGGCTTATCTGCCCTTGAACCAAATTCCATATCGCCAAAGAAACTCATATCATAAGGCTCTATGGAAAAATCGAATCCGTTTTTTGCAGTATATTCTTTGATAAAGTCTCCATGATTTTCAAGGAAGAGCTCTTGAATTGTTTTACGAAAATCCCACAAAAATCTCTCGCTTGTATTTGAATCTTTTATCAATGAACCTGTCAGTATAGGAAGATAATTTGTGATATCATAGCCTCGACGTTTTTTAAATTCTTCAGGCAAATTTTGTGTCCAGTTTTGTGCGCCCACTTCCCAACTATCTATATGAATAGTTGTCCAATTTTGCGCTTTGCCTTTGTCTTTACCTGTTTTTTTAATGAGCAAATCCACGTAGTTTGAAAAGTGTTTTGAAATTGCCTCTTTGCTCAATTTGTCCGACTCAAAACCAAGACCTGAATGTGGCGCAGGACGAGTATTTGCGCCCGTCACACGCATACCATATCGCACAATAGTCCAATCGCCTGCTGGAATTTCCCAATTCAAAACGCCGTCACTATTCAACTTGTCTGTGATATCTATAATAGATTTCAATTTGATATTTGAATCATGCAAAGTTTCAAAATTGTCTTCATCAAAATAAGCTCTCAAAGTCGCAACCGAGGCATAGGCATCACGCACATACAACGCCTTTTCTTCTATATCTTTTATCTGATTATTTTCGCTCGGAGTTGGATATGCTAGAACTTTTACATCTTCATAATAATCTGCACGACGTTTTAACATTTCATCATTTGATGATATATGACGAGTCAAAGGATAAGGCTCTGGAATAGGAAGTTTTTCCGAGATTTTTTTTGGTCCTGAAACATTGATTTTTGAAGTCATTAAATGTTTCATTGCGTCCTTAGATTCAACCCAAGGACCACCACTGCCCGTCCATCCCGGACCTGTGCCAAGAACCAAACTTATATCACGCTTGCCAGCTTCTTCAACCGCATGAACAAATAAATCCTGCCATTTTTCACTCATGAATTTATTTGGACCTTTTGCAAAACCCATATCGACTTCAAGAAAAATCACACTAGAAATCCCAACATCTTGCATAGATTGCAAATCTTTTGTCATAGCATCTTTGTCAAGATTGCCATCAATAAAATACCAATAAACCCCCGCCTTTGATTCTGCAGGAATATTTTTTAATCCTTCCATCAAACTCTCAACACTACCTCCTTGCACACTCACACAAGATATCAGCCCCAACACAAAAATATATAATTTTTTCATACAAAACATTTATCCACCTCCCCTTTTTGAGTCAAGGCTGAGATTAATGAAGAATGAAGAATTAAAAATGAAGAATTGAATTCAGTCTTCCTTGCGGCAAACTTGGTACTTTTTAAAAGATTAAGTAATTATTCATTATATATTCTGCACAGAATTATTTGTCGCCAGACTGTGCACGATTATTTTTTTACATGATTATCAAAAATGAAGATTTAATAATTTCAAAAAGAATTTTATTTATACTGTACAAAACTAAAAAATGATTTGTAAGACATCGCATTCAGCAATTAGCTTCAGCTAATGCGTGTGTCTTCTTTGCACAAGGTCAATTTCAGGTGCAGGAACGCACTTCCTGCCGAGGTTTCAAAAGGGCGAGAAGCCCTTTTGCGGGTGTTGGGCAGAGCCCAACAAGAGATAATGTGAACAAGAAATAAATATATACGAAAAAGGGAATTTTGAAAATAGATTTATTTTCGAAATTCCCTTTTTTAAAATATAAATTTCTTTATAATGATTCGCCGAAGTCGACGCGGAATTTGTGGAGGAGTTTTTCTGGCCAATCAGAGGTAGCTGTGAGTTTACCATTGAAGAAACGAAGCATTTCTGGTTCTTCAACGAATTTGAGTCCACCAACTAAATGTCTATTGTGATAGAGCCAATCAAGTCTGTCAGCAACATACTTTACTTGAGAAAGAGTGAAAACTCTACGTGGCATTGCAAGACGAAGAAGTTCAACATCTGCAAGAACATCATTACCATTTTCGTCACGAATGCTAGAAATAGTTCCACGCTCCATACCACGAACACCTGAAATCAAATAGAAAGAAGCGGCAAGCGCACCTGCTGGATACTCTGTTTGAGGGATGTGTGACATGAATGACATAGCATCAACATGGCATCCCAAGCCGCCTGCAGGTGTGACGACAGGAATAGATTTCTTTTCAAGCTCACCAACTAAATATTCGATAAATGATGGGCTTTGGCTGATAACGTCTTCATCTGTAGTCTCACGCAATCCTACTGTCATTGCCTCGATTTCACGGACAGAAATACCACCGTAAGTCAAAAAGCCTTCGTAAATAGGAATCAAATTACGCATCTTGTCAATGAGCTTAGTATCGTTAGAGCAGATACCGCCTCCTCGAGAAGATGTCACTTTACGAGCAGAAAAATAAACGATATCTGCCAAGTCTGTAAAGGCACGCAAAATTGTTGCCATAGAAGAACCCTTGAATTCTGCTTCGCGCTTTTTTACAAAATACGCATTCTCGCCAATCAAGGAAGCGTCCAAAACTAAAGGGATTCCAAACTCGTCAGCAACACGGCGAACCTGACGCATATTTTCTATAGAAAAAGGTTGTCCGCCAATAAGATTTGTTGAAGCTTCCATACGAATAAATGGAATATTTTCTGCTCCATGCTCTTCTACTACCTTGCGAAGTTTTGCAATATCTATATTGCCCTTGAAAGGATTTGTGCTCTTGATTTGCAAAGCATCGTCATGAAGAATTTCAATAATCTTGCCCTTGTTGAGCATGATATGCGCAAGAGTTGTTGTGAAGTGATAATTCATTGGAATTATATGACCCTCACGAATGAAAGCTTTTGCGATAATATTTTCCGCGGCTCTGCCTTGATGAACAGGTAGCAAATACTTTTTTCCGAACACTTCTTCGACAGCCTTTTCCAGACGTTCAAAACTTTGAGAACCAGCATAGGCATCGTCAGAACTCATCATCGCAGCAACTTGATTATCGCTCATTGCGTTTGTGCCTGAGTCTGTGAGCATATCCAAAAACACATCACGTGTGCTCAATTGAAAAGTGTTGAAGCCTGCGCCCTTGATAGCCTCGAGTCTACGTTCTATTGGAACTAGAAAAAGTTTTTGCACAACACGTGTTTTGTGAAGCTCAAGAGGGATTTGTTCGCCACTAAAAAATTTAACTTTAGGTGCCGAATCGGGAGTAAATGAATCTGTCATGTTTGAGTTAATTGAAAGTTAATTACTGTTGGATATAATAGTTGGCTAATGATTTGCGTTATTGCAAGCCCTTGCAAGCCTATTCTAAAAAAGTCGGATTTTTATTTATTGCTTAGCAACTTTGCTAAGCGTGCTTAAATCAAGCTTGCCACTTGGAAGCAAAGGAATTTTGTCAACTTTGACAACGCTCTTTGGCATCCACAAATTACTAAGACCCGCTTGACGACACAACTCTTTTACTTCTGCTAAAGAAATATCTATCGCACTTACAAGAACTAAAACTTCGCCTTTTTCAGAATCAAACTTTTGAGATATCGCAATCAGCGGAACTTCGCTATCCTCGATATTCATTGCCTTTGAGAGCGCAGTTTCGACTGTAATATGCGGAACCATTTCGCCAGCGATTTTTGAAAAACGCTTGAGTCTGCCCTCAATATATAAGAATCCCTCTGCATCAATTCGCGAAATATCGCCTGATATAAGCCAATCGCCATCGAGAGTTTTTTTAGTTGTCGCTTCATCATTAAGATATCCTGCGAAAACGTTTGGACCGCGCAGACAAAGGAGTCCGCGAGAATTCAAAGGCAAGACTTCCAAAGTTTCAGTATCTCGCAAACACGCTTGCATGCCAACAAAAAGTTTGCCCACAGAAGCTGCGCGTGTGCCTGTTGAAAAATATCCATAATCTTTATCTGCCAAGTTCACAGCAACAACAGGAGTTGCCTCTGTAAGACCATAACCTTCTGTATAAGATTTTGTGTTAAAAGTATTATTCCACAAATCATGAAAACCTGCTGGAGTCTTTTCTGCGCCTGCGATTGCCGCGCGCAAAGATTTTAAATCTTCAGGATTTGCCCTTTTTAAATACGCTCTGAAAAAAGTGGGACTACCAATCATTACAGTAGGTCTTTTTTCACGCAAAGCTTTGATATTATTTTTGATATCAAGCGGACTAAAAAGTGTCACTGTAGCTTGAGAACAAATTGCCAAATGCCACACTTCAAACAAAAGTCCAAAGCAGTGAAAGATAGGTAAATTTGCCAAAAGCAAATCGTCTTTTTGAAAAACTTTTGTGTAAAAAACTTGAAGACAATTTCCGATAATATTGCGTTCTGTAATTATCGCGGCCTTTGGCTTGCCCTCGCTACCACTAGTAAATATCAGTGTTGCCTCGACATTATTATTCGCTTCTTTTTCTATTCCAAAAGTTTTGCAAATTAAAGATTCATCAAAAATATCGCTCTCTAATTTTTCTAAAAGCGCTTTATCAAAAGAATCCACGAGCGCTTTTGCATCAATATATTTATCGCTCCAAGGAAACTTTTGATTTGTCTGAACAAATTTTTCACGTATATCTTGAAGAGAAATCATGCAGTCTATATCCGCAGTTTGTACGCAGGATTTTATTGCTTCAGCACCTAATGTAAAATTCAAATTCACAGGAATAATTTTTGCAAACACGCAAGCATAGTTAACTATGAAACCCATCATACATGGAGGGATTGCTATACCTATACGCTTTTTATTCGTGAACTTTTTCAACTCCATAGCAAATGCCAAAGATGTCACGAGCAGTTCTTTTGCTGTGTAATCTTTGTTGCCATAGCTAAAATCGCAAAGTAAAACTTTATCAGGATTACGCATCAGCCCTGAATATATAGACCATGCCAAACTATATCCTAATTCGGGCTTTTTTGCAAATTCCGCATAGCCCATATCAAAAACTTTATCTTCAAAAGACATCTCTACAAATTTGTATGTGAAATTTAATATGTCAATTTGTTAATAAAAAGCTCGCACTTTTTTTTGAAAAAATTTTTATTTATTCCATGAATAATGACTTTTTGAGACCAGACGGACGTAAATCAAATCAATTGCGTGAAATTACTTTTGAAAAAAATATCGCGCCGCATGCAACAGGTTCAGTGCTTGTGTCTTTCGGAAACACAAAAGTGATATGCGCAGCTTGCTTAGAAAAAAAAGTTCCTTCATGGATGAAATCTATGGAAGATAGTGCAGGTTGGTTGACAGCAGAATACAGCATGTTGCCCTACTCCACTCTCTCTCGCAAACCCCGTCCATCTGGCGGAAAAGTCGATGGCAGAAGTGTCGAAATTCAAAGACTCATCGGCAGAGCAATTAGAGCCGTCACAGATTTATCGAAAATTCCAGGACACACTCTTTGCATAGACTGCGATGTTCTTCAAGCAGATGGCGGAACTCGCACAGCTTCTATTTCAGGAGCATTCGTCGCCGCCTCTTTAGCAGTGAACAAATTGATAGCTTCAGGCGCAATTAAAGAGACTCCTTTCACAGATTATATTGCGGCTGTAAGCGTTGGCATTTACAATGATAATCTTGTATTAGACTTGCCTTACGAAGAAGACAAAGACGCTCAAGTAGATGCTAATATTGCGATGACTGCATCAGGAAAATTTGTTGAAGTTCAATCAAGCGGAGAAGAAGCCACTTTTGAATTTAGTCAACTTTGCGAAATGATAAATCTTGCAAAAGAAGGTATTTTAGAAATCACTAAAAAACAAAAAGAGGCTATAGAAAGTTTATGACACAAAAATCTCAAAAAGCATTAAGCCTATTTAGAAATCCTTATTCATGCGCGCAAGCAGTTGCTTTGGCATTTAAGGATTTGTCTGCAAGCGAACTTGAAATCTACAAAGCTAACAGCGGAGGCAAAGCTCCTGAAGGAATTTGCGGTGCTTTATTTGCGGCATTGGCAAATACAAAATCTGAAAATCATAGAACTCTAATTGAAAATTTCGTAAAGCAAATAGGCTCTATGCGTTGCGCTGACATCAAGCAAATTTACAAGACTCCTTGCTCAAAATGTGTTGCGGTCGCAAGCGAACTTGCAGAATAATTTCTAAAAGCAAATTTATAGAATAGATTTCTTGACAATAACATAGCATATGCTAGTATGGACTGTCTATGAAATTTATAATATCTTGTTTATCAATAAGTTTGGCGTTGTGCGTAAGTGCGAATGCTGACGTCTTCAAAAGTTTCAAACCAGAATCGGTTTCTCCTAATCTCAAATATAGCACTCTGATTTGGAAAGATGCAGGATACTCAAAGATACTAGATTCCAAACCTGCTATTGCAGATGAAGTGCAACTTACAGGAGGCCCAGGACTCAAAACAGAACTCGACATAAATTTAGAGCTTCGCACTTTTAATTCAGACAACTGTCTTTTTGCAAAAGATAAAAAATTTGTTTTTGCAAATATGCAATTAGGAATTCCTAATCATCCTATCGTTCCTTTGACTGCGACTTTTGAAAATTGTTCTATAAGCATAGGCAAACTTTTTGAAGTCGTCACACATCAAGGTCAAAAAGCAAGCAATGCGGCTTATGTTGATTTGATTTTCAAAAATACAAAACTTCAATCTTCAGGCGATTTTGTTTTCGACATACGCATCCCCGAAATTCTTGCTGACCAAAAAAGCATTACAGGTTTAAAATTCAGACTCGAAGGCGATTCTAAAGTTAAATTCGCAGGCAACATTACTGTTGATGAAATGACTATTTCTAATGCTCGCCAAATTCAGTGTATTTTTGAATTTGTTGAACAAGATTCTAAAGTTCCCTCTATTTCTTTTGGCGGAGACAATAACAATATTGCGGCATCACGCTTGAATTTTGTGTTCAGCGAAAATATTAAAGACGGTGAATATACTCTCTTTGACTTCAATAGTTTTGAGGGCGATTTTTCCAAAATTTATGTGAATGATATTAAAATTCCTTTCAATACAAAAATCAGAACTAACAAAAAATTTGTCACTCTTGTTAAAACAAAAAATAGCATTGTTGCAAAAGTTGAAAAATAATTTTTAAGAAAAAACATACTTTATGAAAAAGAAAAACTTACTTATATACATACTTCTTTTTGCGAGCATTTTTTCCTACGCTCAAGAAACAAGAAAAGTGTTGTCTCTCAATGGCACTTGGAAAATTACGGAAGGCAGCTTAACGAAAATCCCAAAAGAATTTCCTGCTGAAGTTGTAGTTCCAGGATATGTCGATATGGCAACTCCTGCATTTAAAGATGTGGGCTCGAGAATCAATTGGAAACAAACGAAGCAATTCGAGCGTCTGCCTGACCCTTTGCGTGAAGCTTTTTGGTACAAGAGAACTTTTACTATAGATGAATTGCCTTCTTTTGCTATGCTTAAAATCAGCAAAGCAGCCTATTCAACTGCGGTATATTTGAATGGAAAAAAATTAGGCACACGCTATCCAAATTTTACTCCCAACTTTTGGGACACAACTCCTTTTCTTAAGAAAGGTGAAAACGAAATCATAGTTCGTATAGGTGCTTCATTAGCTCAAGTGCCTCATCAATTCACAGAGGGCTACGACTTTGAAAAGCATAGATACATTCCGGGAATTTACGACAATGTCTCTTTGATTCTCACAGGTGAAAGCTTTATGGAAGACATTCAAATTGCGCCTGACATCGACTCTAATAAAATACGAGTTCAAGGTGCTCTTTGGAATAAATCTGAAAAGCGCGCGCTGAACTTAATTAAGTTTACTGTTAAAGAAAAAGACTCTCAAAAAGTTGTGGCTCAAAGCGAAGCCAAGACTAATGTAATCATGCCGATGAGCCGTGATATTTTTGACACTTTTATTGATATTGATTCTCCGAAATTGTGGAGTCCTGAAAATCCTTTCTTATATGTTTTGGAAATTTCAACAGATGGCGATAATGTCACCATTCCTTTTGGCATGAGAAAGTTCACCGGCGATGAAGAAAGTTCTATGTTCTATTTAAATAATAGTCCTTACTACATGAGAGGAACTAATATCACTTATCTTCGTTTTACTGAAGACCCATTGCGCAACGACTTGCCTTGGAATGAAGAGTGGGTAAGAAAACTTTTCACATATTTCAAATCAATGAACTGGAACACTGTGCGATTTTGCATAGGCTTTCCTCCTGAAATGTGGTACAATGTCGCAGACGAAGTTGGCATTTTAGTTCAAGACGAATTCCCCATTTGGTATGAGCGATATGCCGACAAAACTGACATCGATTTTGCAACTCTCGCAGGTGAATACACTGCTTGGATTAAAGATCATTGCAACTATCCTAGCGTTGTGATTTTCGACCCACTTAACGAAACTCTCGCAACTTTTGAAATGGACAAAGCCAAAGAACTCGTGCGTGATTTGGATTTATCAAAGCGTCCTTGGGATAATGCGTGGGGCTGGAAGTCTCGCAGTGGAGACCCAAGCGAGTGGCATCCTTACAGAGTAAGTCAAATGCTAAGACAAAAAATGCACTTCCCTCAAGACTTGCTTAAGTTTGATGAAAATCACAATCCTTACACAGAGTACAAAGACAAAAATTTGCGTCCAATGACTCCTCCTTTATTGATAAATGAATACAATGAATTTTGGATTAATAGAGATAATACTATTACCAAATTTGCTTTGGATTCAGGAGCTTTTAAAGAAGTCTTAGGCGATAAATTTTCAGGCGAAGAAATGCGCTTTGCTTCAGCTCACTACACAGCTCTCTTGAGCGAATATTGGCGCATCAAAAAGCGCATCCCTGCTGTGTTGTATTTTACTTCCCTCACTTTTTCAGACAAAACAGCCGTCACAGGTGATGAGTTTCTTGATATAGAAAAACTCACTACTGACAAAGATTGGGATATCTATATGAAGAGCGCTTTCAATCCAATAGGTCTGATGCTCGACTATTATGAGACTCCTTGCAAAGCCAACTCAGATGAAATTTTTAACATAATTTTTGTTAATGACACTAATAAAAATTGGTCAGGCACTGCCAAATTAATTATCAAATCTTTAGATGGTAAAGTCCTCTCTGAAAGCTCATTCAAAGCCGAATGCGATAAGTTAGGTCAAAGCTTCTTCTCCGCAAAAATTAAGACCCCTCCCGCAGGCAAATATTTCATTTCCTCCGAAATCATATTAGACAAAACCACTATCTCCTCCACCCGCTATCTACATAGCAAATAAAATAGTTATTTTAAAAAGAGCATTTTCATTTAATAAGAATTCTTATTAACGAAAATGCTCTTTTTGTATATATTTGTTTTATTACCCGAGCACTCTCTATAGGGCTCTGCCCTATAACTCGCAAAGGGCTTTCAGCCCTTTTGAATCCTGACTTAGGGCTTTGCCCTAAGAACCCAGCAAAGGCTGGTTTCGCCTTTGCAATCCAAAGCAAGTGCGACTTGCAGCGATAGTCCCTTGCGGAACGTTTTTTGCTATTTTTAAAGCGACGGACTTCGTCCTTTAATTCTAGTTAAAGAGTGAAGTCGTCAGAGAGTTTTTGTTGTCGTTGTTCGCTGTCCGTGTGACACTATGCACTTTTATCGGATTTATATTTTCTCTCGAAAATATAAATATCTCCGATAAA
>JGI994J12354_10001588_pt1 | contig 22990 bp, 20 predicted proteins | sample IntmicLarv3ML3BL_FD_12354 | JGI IMG/M metagenome (IMG submission 12354) | reverse complement strand
CGCCCTCGCAGTAGCCGTTTTTATGCGTTTCGGGATTGTATGGCGGCTTTGGCTCTACGGCAAGCGGCTCGGTTTGCAAATACATAAGTTCCTGCACATCAGCCGTGTACGCCGTTGCTGTGCTGTCTAGCGGGTCCATCTGCGACACCATCGTGATAAACATTACTACGCCTGCGATTAGTATGAGTATGTGCGGATTTTTAAGTTTTTTCATTGATTTGTTGCCCCTTTCGGCTATGCCGCCTTTTTTCGTTTCTTTGTCGGTTTTGGGAAGTATTCGGATATTTCGCCATACGGAATATCGAAGTAATCACATATGGCGTACACATCTTCTAATGTAAACGGTGATTTCCCGGTCATTCGCCTTGACACATACGTTGGCGAAACGTTTAAGATTCCGCCTAAATCTTCTTGGGTCAGCGATTCGCTATATATCAGCGTTCGTAGTTTTTTAAACATCTCAGCTTCTCCCTTCTATGCACTTTCTTTCAGCTTTGTTTCCTGCTCAATTATCCACTCAAACGCTGTCTTGTTTTACCGCTCCCAGTAGCTCATCTGTGCTGCAACTCAATATTTTCGCCAACTCCGGCAGTTTATCTGCTCGTGGTAGGCTCTCTCCTGTTTCCCATTTTGCAACTGTACTGCGGTCAATGCTCAATTCAACTGCAACTTGTTCTTGCGTAAGCCCTGCGGCTGTGCGAAGTTCTTTAATTCGATTCATGTTTTTGCTCCTTTTCTTGCGCCTCTTTTTTCTTTATTGCTCGAACGTGTTCGAGCAATATTTGCGCTCCTTTTTCGCCTAGCAACTCAACAAACCTGTCGCTTTTCAATGTCTTAATTGTGCTGCGTGCAGTAAGCGAATCAGTGACTACTCGTATACCAGCCGAAAGCAATATTAACGATATGGCTAGCCAACTCAATGTGTCCATGTTTTTCACCTCTCTTTCTTGTTTTCCTTAAACCAAAAGTGCATTTTCGTCACTCCTTGACAACATTATAAGTGCTTAAACTTCACTTGTCAATAGTTTTTTAATAAATAAGTGATGTTTTTGCACTTTTATTGACGTGTGACATATTTTCACTTATACTGATGTTGAGGTGAGTGTATGGAACGTTTAAGAGAATTGCGCTTGGAATTAGGGCTAAAACAAAAAGATATCGCAGAGGTGATAGGCGTTGACCGAACTACCTATGTGAAATATGAAACTGGTTCGAGTGAGCCAAACGTAGACATTATTAAGAAATTAGCTACCTTTTTCAAAACAACAACCGATTACATATTAGGAAAATCCGACATCCGAAGCTTACCCGATGAAATAGCAGAAATGCCTGCCGCTTTCCACAACGGCGCATTTGATGGGCTTGATAAGGATGATTTGGATTTTCTTTCTACGGTAGCAGATGGACTTAGAGAGAAAAAGAAAAAGCGAGAGGGGGTATGAGTAGTGCGTGCAGAAGATGCAAACGAAAAATATATACGTGAACAACAAAGAATGCTGGACGCTGTAACAAAGCATTTCAACCCAATGAGTGAGCATTTTCACGAAGAACAAAAAATGATAGACCGCATAAACAATCTATATCCAGACCTTCCCGAAACGCCCACACAACAGTTTGAGACGGCGAGAATGGCACAGGAACTGCAAGCTAATGCATTGCTTAGCGATTTTAAGAGAGACTGGGGTATCCCTGCCATTGAAATTGCGCAACAATTGGAAGATGCACTGCGTGTTTCTCAGTTAATTTCAGACCCATTGAGGGATGTAGGCTTAAAGTTGAATTCACTCCTAAACGATGTGCGACCTGCAATTTTAGAAAACCCTCTTACATATGGAAACATATGGTACAATATAGATAATGACATAGAAATTGATGATGATGTTCTAAATAAACCCTCTAATGTTGACGAAGGTGAAATATCTGCATGTTATGACTTGATAAGGTCAGCGCGCAATGCCATAAAGCAAAACGACCAATTAGACAGCGAACAAGAAGAAAAGGCTGTAAGCCAAATTGAATTGTTTCCAGCCAAAGCGGAGGCATTCACTCAACGTCCTACTGTTGCTGACACATTAAAACACATTAAGTTCGTTATGATTCTTGCCTCCGCAACAGTTGGAATCGCAAGCATATACCAACCTGTTTCGCCAGAAATTATGATAGCAGTAACAGCTATAAATGGTGCTGTTGATATGCTTGAGATATGGCTTTCGACAGAAGTTTCCAAGCCGCAAAATCGCGATAACATATTAGACACACAATTCGCCGCCGCTAATAACGGACTACCCGAAGGTATTGACAATGATGATATAGGCCTTGTAAAAAAAGTCATAGATGAAGACGAAAATAAAAAGTGAGATGAGGCAAATGACTACGTTAGAGCAATTAGAAGATTATGCTTATGAACAAAATATTAATGTGCAACATCACTTTCACATTTCAAAACTAAGGGGATTTTGTATTATCTCGAACGGCAGAAAAATAATCGCATTGAATAAAGCACACCTTAAAAATAACGCAGACGAAACCTCTGTGTTGGCAGAAGAAATCGGACATTTAGAAACAAATTCCTTAATGCCACTGAGTGACTACATGAACCCCGAATATAAATGCTGGACTAAAGCAAAAAATGAAATCCGTGCCAAACGTTGGGCGATAGATATGCTTGTGCCAGTCGAGCAGATACAGGACGCAATAGAATACGGCTGTCGTAATAGCTATGAGATTGCAGAATATTGCGAAGTTGATGTTGCATTTTTGGAAGATGCATTTAAGTATTATCAGCGAAAAGGGATTGAGTTCTGAGCAAAAGAGATACAGCGAAGCGTATAGAGCACATAGAGAAGATATTCAAGGAGGAGCAGATTGTGGAGAAACAAATCATCACTAAGCTTAAGTTATCGTTTGATGAAATAGTACATAAGACAGACAACGGAGTGGAGTATTGGCTTGCACGTGAATTACAAACAGTTTTAGGATACTCGCAATGGCGGCGGTTTAACGAAGCTATCGAACGTGCAAAAATAGCTTGCGAAAACAGCGGCAATACAGTACCAGACCATTTTGCCGACGTCGGCAAAATGGTTGACATCGGCTCTGGCGCAAGCCGACAACTTGAAGACATCATGCTTACGCGCTACGCTTGCTATCTAATCGCCCAAAACGGCGACCCACGTAAAGATGAAATTGCTTTTGCTCAAAGCTACTTTGCCGTGCAGACGCGTAAAGCGGAGATAATAGAAGAGCGCCTAGAAACGCTAAACCGGCTACAGTTACGCGAACAACTACGAACTTCTGAAAAACGCTTGTCGCAAAATATCTATGAGCGCGGAGTAGATGATGCAGGATTCGCACGCATACGCTCTAAAGGCGATGCCGCGTTGTTTGGCGGCTACAATACTGCAGGAATGAAAAGTAAATATGGTGTAAAAAGCGGCGCATTAGCCGACCACCTTCCGCCTGTTACTATTGCCGCAAAAAATCTGGCTACAGAAATGACAAATTTAAATGTTGAGCAGAAGGATTTGCAAGGCGAGTATCCGATAACCAATGAACATACTCAAAATAATAGCAGCGTTCGCAAAATGCTCCAAGAAAGAAACATTACACCCGAAGACCTTCCGCCATCTGAGGATATCAAAAAGATAGAGCGTCGCGTAAAATCCGAGGAAAAGAAATTAGCGGAAAACGCAGGGAAGTTGAAAGGCGAATAAACCATATCGGTGACGTCACCGATATGGTAAAAGGAGTCGCTCCATGAAAAAGCGCGTAAATACAGCGGCGTGGCTTGAGAACCAAAACCGCTGGCAGATAAAAGTGCAAAAAAACGGAGAACGCAAAACATTTACCTCATCCACGCCTGGCAGGACAGGGCAGAGGGAATGTCACGCTAAAGCCGATGCGTGGCTCGATGAAGGTATCAATAAATCAAATTGGAAGGTCGGAAGACTGTTTGACGAATATATAGAAGAATTGAAAATTACCACAAGCCAAGCGCACTGGCGACAGTACGAAGCGTATGGGCGTTTATACATAAAACCAAAGCTACAAACTGTATCGATCGCGAATATAACAGAGCAGCATATGCAAAATGTCATAAACCAAGCATATAGAGCCGGACTTGCAAAAAAGACGCTTTCGAATATACGCGCCTGTATGTATGCATTCATTAAGTACTGCCGCAAAAACAAGGCGACAACATTGCTCCCTGAGAACGTATCTATACCCAAAGGCGCAAAGCAGGGTGTCAGAACCATCCTTCAGCCAAAAGATTTAGCTATCCTCTTTTCAAACGATACAACATTATATTGGTGCACAGAGCAAACAGACCTTTACATAAACGCCTACAGATTCGCCGTTTTGACAGGCTTGAGACCGGGTGAAATATTCGGGCTTCAGCCATCAGACATAAAGGGCGATGTTATATCTATAAAGCGGAGCATAAATCAATTTGGCGAAGAAACTCGCGGTAAAAACGATAATGCGCGCCGAAGTTTTGTGCTGACACATTTTGCGAAGTTGGTTTTAGATAGCCAAAAGGCTCTTCTTCGAGAGTTTGGCATTTCCTCAAAATATGTTTTCTGCAACAAAGAGGGCGAACCGATTAAGACTCGGCACTATGGAGAACGTTGGGCACGGTACTGTGAGTTTAACGATATAGATAAATGTACACCGTACGAACTTCGGCACACATTTGTGTCAGTCGTTAAAACGTTACCGCCGGGAATGTTAAAGCCTCTGATAGGCCACAGTGAAGATATGGACACCTTAGGCACATACGGACACGAAATTGAGGGCGACATGAAAATCGCCGCCGATAAAGTAAGCGATATATTTGAAAAGCTACTTTCCGACAGTAAAAAAGACTAAGTGGGTTAAAAAGTGGGTTATCCACAAAAACAAAAACCGCCTCAATCCCATGTGGGACAAGGCGGTTTTTTGGAGCGGGTGATGGGAATCGAACCCACGCAGCCAGCTTGGGAAGCTGGAACTCTGCCATTGAGCTACACCCGCAGGATACAGCGCAATATACTTCAAACGCTAATCCATATTATAGCATCAAAAAACAGAGTTTGCAATAGTTTCATGCAGTTTTTTTTGCGAAAATCATCAACCTTCGCTCTCCGCGGGCAATTCCAAATTCCCCACCGATATCTCATACGCAATCTTTGTCTCAACCTCGTCTTCGTCTATCCGCTTCTGATACGCTCTCGACTGTATACGCCCGCATACCTTTAGGTTTGTACCCACAGGCAGATCGCGGCAAAACCGCGCGTTTCTGCCCCATGCTATGATTGGGATATAGTCCGATTTGTTATATGAGCGGTTAACCGCCAGAAGCAGGTCTGTTATCTCGCGCCCAAACGGTGTTACGCGAAACACAGGCGGCTTGCATATAAACCCGTTCAGCGTTATACTGTTCGGCTCTTTGAGCATATCTTCGTCTGCAAGGGCAATGTTTTTAGCAAACACTGTGAGTATAAGCCTATTCCCGTCGCACGCGTAGTTGTTATACGAGCGAAACTGCCCTGTAACCGCCACAGCCGTGTCCGGAGCCAGGTCAAACGCCGCAGGGAACAGCCGCTCAGAGATAATAACCCTGACAGAATCGCATATATTGCTGAGCCGCATAACACGCAAGGTAAATATGTAGAACTTTTCGCCAAACACCTCGTGGCTCAAAATGGGGGTATCCTCTATTGCGCCTGCTACAAAAACATGGTTGTTTTCCTTAAAAAGATTATCTGTCATCGTTATTCCCCTTCCTTATCAGTACATTTAATGTGTATTCGAAAGAAAAGGGAAATATGAATACGTTTTTTGCTTATCACAATATCATTCCAAGCGTCACCGCGGCGAGTGCGTCGTATAGATTCACACTGCCGCCGATATTCACAGCATATTCGCCAATCTCTATCTCGCCGCCATGCACCGACGGGATATTGCGTTGTATGCAACAGTTGAAGCTCATCCCTTCGCAGTTGTCTATACACGACGCTGTAACGCTGCATTTTTGACTCAAACCGTATGTTACAGCGCAAAGCTTGGTTCCGCTCATAAATTCAGGGATGATATTGTCGTCACCGTTAGATATAATGATGGTTTTGCTGTGTATATGCTTGAGCGCGCTTTTGTCCGCCGCGGGTTCGCCGCTCATCCCATCGTATATAACCGCGTCGAAAAACAAGCCGCCCAAACACGCAGACGACACACCCGATATATCTGCCAAAACCACCTGCACGCCGCCATCTTCCAGCTCCGCGAGATATTGCTCTATATCGGCAATCTTTTTTGCGTCCGGCAGTATATGCACATGCTTTTTGCCGGACAGATGCTTTTTTATGCAGGCGATCATGCTGTCATAGCGGTTGGAAACCAGTAATCCGACGGTAATCATGCTTATCAGTCCTTTGTTCAAAGATGCTAATATTATACGACCGATTGCGATGTTGTATACATAAAGCCGACGCAACAAAAAAGGGCTTCCGCAAAGAAACCCTTTCAGCAAATTATATTATTCGTAAATCGGCACCCGCTTATACAGCGTAACGGTAACCTTGCCGCCTATCGCGCTCGCCTCAACTCGTATCGTATCTGCGGTATTGTTGCGGAATCTGAAATCCAATATACCCCACGACACCGTCGCTTCGTCTTCTCTTGAGCAGTATGTAACCTCAAGGCTGTGCGGATATCGCTCCAGCACCTTCAGCCCGGACCGCTTCACCGCCATATACAGCGTAGACGATACTTGGCAGATACCACCGCCAAGCCCCAGCTTTTTCTCTTTGCCTTCAAATATCGTTGCTTCCTTAAATCCTCGCGCGGCTGTTCTTGCGCCAACAGTGTTGTTAAACGAAAGGTCGCTTCCGCTCACAATATAGGTGTAGTCTAATGCCTTTGCCGCCAGCTGCATGTTTGTGTTGCGGTTTGCCTGCGATGCGTTGGTAGAGTATGTTGTTGTTGCGCTGCCCAGCTTTATCTCGTTCCAACCGATTATTACCGGCGCCGGAGGAGGTGTCGGTTCCGGCTCGGGCGTTGGCTCCGGAGTCGGTTCGGGCGTTGGGTCGGGGCGCACCATAGTCGCCGGCAAATCAACAGCTCTTTCCGAAAAGTTTCTGCCGCTAACCGATGTGATTTGCACTTCCGCCGCGTATGCAGAGTATCCCAAGAGAAGCATTAAAATAAGCGCAATTGATACAATCTTCATCGTCTTTTTTATCATAAAACATCCATACCTTTCTGCACAGTATAAACAATCATATCATATTCTATGCTATAAATACTATCATATGCAGTATAATATGTCAATGCTGCGCGCTTTACGTTTGCGCAAAACAATGTTAAATATTGTTACTTTTGCGTCGCGAGGTTTTACAATCTGTTATTTATTATCTTAACAATCAAGTCGTTTAAATATTCAACATCGTATGCGCCTATCGTCGGCTCGATATGGCTGTTGCCAATACCGCTGTGGTCTGTCAGAAACACATACGTGCCATTTGTGGCAATGCTCATGCTACGCAGCAGGAATTCTGTGTCTTTATCCACCCCGCTCGACGCTATGGGTATGATACGGATACCTTGTTCCGCCGCACTTTTTACACATTCGTTAATCTTTTCCACGATCTCGGGCGTGTAATGCGGAGGCGCATCAAGCACCAAGAACAGGAAGCGTTCCTTTGCGTACGGATTCCACTCATGCTCGTATATCGCGTTTGACAGCGCAAGCTCCACCGCTTCGGGGTAATCGCCTCCGCCAGCCGCACGCTGCTTGGAAATTTGAGTAACCGCTTCGTCTACATCGCTTGTAAACGCGAATGGACGCACAATATATTCGTCGCTTAAATCCCTATAGAAATTGCAGCTGATCCGAACATCGCCGTCGATTCTGCCAATAACGTCGCTGAGCTCTTCTTTAATATATTGAAGTTCGTCGCCCATAGAGCCTGTTGTGTCTATCATAAACATAACGTCGATGCCGCTGCCGAGGTCTCCCTGCGCAATGCTAACCTCATACGGCTTGTCGTCTGTAAGCATAACGCTGTCTATAAACTTGCTCTCGGTGCCGCTTTTAACCTGCAGCGAAAACTCGTTGCCCTGATTATCCGCCGCATCGCCCGCCATATCCGCAAATATTACAGCACGACCTTTGTTGTCTGTTATAGCCGCCCACACAAGGGTTTCACCCTGCCAAAGCGCGACCTTCGCGCCCATAACAGGCGCCGCGCCGTCGGTAACATTTACAACATAGCGGTTGGTCGATATCTTCCACTTACTCTGCAAGGTATACCACTCGCGGTTCGCCATAACCTTGTTCCAAAAATCCCAGTTATTGTTGTCGTTCCATTCCCCTGCTGTGAGCAGTCCTGCCCTGATATTCCTATCCATCGGCGCGATAAATTCGCCCTCAAAGCCCGGCGCGGGCGTTCCAATAGGTGCAGGCGTTCCTGTTGCGGCGGGCATTTCCGCTATTTCGGAAGGTGCAGGCATAGGCGCCATCGGAGCGGATTCCATCGCGTCTGCAAATACCACATCTGTAGATGCTGTAGGCGATTTAGACGCGCCGGAACCGCCTCCTGATGATGCGCTTCCGCCTGTTACACCGCCGCTGCGGATTACAGGCAGTGTTTCTGCTATCTCTTTAATCCGTGCATCGTCAACATTTGTCGCGTTGTAAATCAACATTGCAACCTGCCATCTTTTCGCGTCTTGCCCTTTGCCGGATTGTATATCGGCGATTTCCAGCGTTTCCGCAATCTCAATATATCCGTCCGGGTAGCTGATGTCATACATATCGCCGCCCAAAATATAGCAAACGACAATCTTAATCATCTCTTCATACTTAATATTGCCGTCCGGCTTAAATTCACCGCCGCCGTAGCCATTCACAATCCCTTTGTCGAAGGCGATGGTTATATATTTATTGCCCCAGTGCGAAACGGAGACATCCGCGAATATCTGGTCGAGCTTCACAGTGTCCATATCGGTCTTTTCCAGTATTTTCACCAAAAGCGCCGCAAACTCCGCGCGGGTTATCGCCGCTTCGGGTCTGAATGTACCGTCGCCGTAGCCCAGCTCGCAGATGTTTGCAAGGCTTGCCAGCGCGGCGTGGTAAACCGCATCTTGCGGCACATCGGAGAAGATGATGGGCGCCAAAGGCATTGCGCCGGAGAATGGCGCAAATGTTGCAAACGAAATTGATAGCATCATAGTAATCGCCAGAACAGAGCAGATGAGTTTTTTCATTGTAGTGCCTCCTAATATTTAGTGTAGTGCTTATTTTAATACGAAAGTTTAGACGATGTGTTTAAGCAAAAAGTTCCAAAAAAAATTAAAAATCGGAGTGTAAAATATATCCACGGTAGACGCATGATAGTACTTTTTGCACAAATATGTTGCAATACCGCATTAACCATGTTATAATGCCAATAAAAAAACAAGGAGGCATAGTTTGAATAAATTCAAACTGCACAAAGAAGCTCAAAGTCTAAACTTGTTTAGACTTTACTGCGGTTGCGAGGTTATTCAACCGACTTTTTGGAAAGGAGAAATTATTCATCACCTTCTGTGATGAATAATCACAATTTTTATTATGCAAAACATCATTTTAAACAGCGCCAGCCTGCGCGCCGAATTCAGCCGCGAAACAGGCGCATTGGTGCGGCTCACAGCGCCCGAAACCGGCTGGGAGATGTTAAACCGCCCGGAGCTGGGGCTTAGCTTTCGCTTGCTGGTGCCGCTAAGCGAGGAACTGCGCAACAACAATGTGTATGGCGAAGAACAGCTTTTGTCGTCATACGAAGAAACCAACGACGGACTGATGTTTCAGTGGGACAACTTAAAAAGCGAACGCACAGACGAGATTTTGCCCATACGCGTAACAATGCGTATTGCGGTAAAGGGTCGCCAGCTTGTGTATAACGCCGAGATTGAGAATAATTCGAATTATATGGTTGAAGCAGTGCATTGCCCATATTTGGGCGATATTCAGCCGCCGAAGAGCGCAGAGTGGCTTAAGAGCTTCAGCTATTGCTACGCATCATCGCAGGAGTATTCGATGTGGCCTAAATTCCAAAATCTGGTTGGATATTACGGTGTGGACTATCCGACGCAGGTTGCGCAGTGGTCGCCTGCTTCCGCTACTCCGTGCGCACCGTTCTATCTGGTGCGCTCCGAGGAGCAGGGGCTGTATTTCGGTATGGCGGAAAATACGGTTGAAGTGGTAACATGGATGGCAGAACTGCGCCCGGGCGTTGAATCTTCGATAGATGCAACGATGCCGCAGTCGCTTGAGATTGCGGGCAAGCCTGTACATACCCGCGTGGCGGCGGTGCATATTCCATACATTCAGCCGGGCGAAACGCGCGCCCTTGTGAGCATTGCGCTCGAAGCGTATCAGGGCGGTTGGCACGGCGGCGCGGATATCTACAAGGCGGCGAGCTCCGCATGGCTAAAGCCCGCAAAACCGCCGGAGTGGGCGACAAAACCACATTCGTGGCTCCAGATGCATATCAATTCGCCGGAGGACGAACTGCGTCTGCGCTTTACCGAGCTTCCGAAGGTTGCGGAGGAATGCAAAAGGTATGGTGTGGAAGCGATACAGCTGGTGGGCTGGAATCACGGCGGACAGGATCAAGGGAATCCGAGCCACGACCCCGACCCGCGCTTAGGTACCTTCGACGAGCTGAAAGAAGCGATACGCAAATGCCACGAGATTGGCGTTAAGATTATACTGTTTACCAAGTTTATATGGGCGGACCAAGGCACAAAATGGTTCAAATCCGAGCTTAAGGATTACGCTATCACAGACCCGTATGGCGACTATTACCAGCACGCGGGATATCGGTATCAGACCATTACGCAGATACTGGATATCAACTCAAAGCGGCTGATACCCATGTGTTTCCATTCCGAGCCGTATATGCAGATATGCGAAAACGAGTTTAAAAAGGTTGTAGAGCTGGGCGCGGCGGGTATGCTGTTCGACGAATGTCTGCATCACCACCCTGCGTTGGTATGCTTTAATACAGACCACGGGCACCGTTATGGCGCGCCGGTTTATGCAAAGGATAACGAGCTGATTCATCGGTTTTGGAAGAATACGCCCGGCGTATCGCCCGATTTCCTAATGGCGGGCGAAGCGGTTTACGACAACGAGACCGCGGTGTATCAGCTGTCATATCATCGTTCGGAAAACAAGGGGCATGTGCCGCTCAGCCGATATTTGCAGCCGCATGTGCAGTTTATGACCGCGGTTACAGGCTTTAACGACCGCAATATGGTGAATCAGTGCTTGATGCATCGTTATGTTATCAGCTATGAGCCGTATAACTTCAAGGGCTGGCTGCACGATTATCCCGACACTGTGGCGTATGGCTCAAAGATGGACGCACTGCGCAGCGAATACCGCAAATGGTTCTGGGACGGCGAATTCCGCGACACACGCGACGCCAAGGTTACACAAGCAGACGGCGCCGCACACAAAACATTTTCCACCTTCACAGCCGAAGACGGAAGCGTGGGCGCGGTTATCTGCAACTATGAGGACGAAGCGATATCTGTGTCGATTACCGAGCGCGGCGGCTGGCAGTTTGGCAAATACCGCATTGTAGACGAGGCGGCGGAACACGCATACAGCGGCGCGATAGAGATACCTGCGCGGTCGGCAGTTGTTGTGATATAGGGATTAATTTAGGTATAAAAATAGGATGCAGCGACAGAAATCTGTTGCTGCATCCTTTGTTATATATTGCGATACTACCGTATTATTACTGTTACACCGGGACCGAGCAAATCTTGCAAGCTATCTTCAAAGCCCTTTACTTTAACATTCTTACTACTGAGCTTAAAGACCTTGCCTGCAGAATCTATAACCTCCACAGTTACGTCGATTTTATCGCCTTTTTTCCATTTGGAAATAAACTTATATTCGTAGTTATCATCCATATCCACCGTGCCGGTTATAACCTCTTTGCCCTTGGTCAGCTCGATCTTGCCGAAGGTTAGGTCGTCGGTTATATCCCTGCCCTTGTCGTCTAAAATCGATACCAACGCACGTGTAGGCACCTCTGTGGTGGACGCATCAAGGTCTAAAACGTAGATTTCCATATCGAGCTTACACGTAACGCCGTCTATAACCGCCGACGCAACCGCTTTTACGTCTGTATTGGTCGTTGTTACCGCGGCAGGAGCGGTCGTTTTCGTCATTTCAGCTTTAACAGCGGCAACAAACGCCGTCCTGTCGTTCGCTATTGTATAGTATGAGCCGCGCGATTTTGCGTCGACAAAACAAAACATATATGGAGCGTTGCCGTCGCCCAGAAGGTCGATGCTCTTTTCGAGCGTGAAATACTTCAAGCCTGCCGTCTTGTTATACGCTATCGCGATATATGTGCTGAGTACTGTCCAGTCGGTGTCTAATAATTCAACTATAACCGCGTTGGTGTTTGCGTCGAGCTTCTCTATTTTAACATCAACAATATGCTCGTCGCTCAAACCGAGCTTCGGGCGTCTTTCGTCTACAAGCTCCCACATCAGCTCTATCGTTTCGGGTATCTCTTCGCCCGACAGCTCTATATCGTCTAATATGGCAAGCGCCGCTGCAAGCTCCCAAATGCTTAAAACGTTTTCCCTCATTTTGCTCACATTTGAATTACCAATATACTCAATCGTTTCCTTCTCGTATTCAAAAACTGTAGCGGGCAGTTCTATTTGCTCAAATGCATACCTCGCATTGTATTGCATCTCTGCAATACCGTCGTCGCCATAGCCACGGAGCAAGCCGTTTGTCGGGTTCCTTGCGGGTTTTACAGACATTACCGGCTCATCTGTGTCGTCTATATCGTCAGGTTCATCTTCCTTCGTAATGATTACCGTGCGTGTAGCTTCGTCCCAATCAACAAGCGCGTCTAACCCTTCCGCAACGGCGCGTACCGGCACAAGCGTGCGGTCATCCACCAGCTGAGGCGGCACATCAAGCGTGATTGTGCGGGTCGATGCCATCGACGATGTATACATATTGTCGTCGATTGTCATTTCTGTGTTGTCAATTTGAAGCACAATCGCCTTTGGGTCTTTTGTCGCGTAAATCGTCTTGGTATCGCCGTACCACTCCACCTCTGCGCCAAGCGCTTCGAATATCTTGCGCATCGGCACCATTGTCCTGTCGCCAATAATCTGTGGCGGCACATCAAACTCTAATATCTCGCCGTTTAGCATCACCGTGATTGCGTCTGTATCGCCGATATCGTCTTCCGCCATCGCAGGCATTGCGCATACGCCAAGCATGATTGTTACAGCAAGCAGCATACTCAAAATCTTGTTTGTCTTCATCGGTAGGACCCCCTATGTTCGTTCTGCACGAATGCAGTGGTTTATTTGATTAATAGTTTAGCATATTTGAACAAAAAACGCAAGAAAAAGATGCTTATATAAGAAATAGGGGACGCATTGCGTCCCCAAAATCAAACATCCTTACGATTCAATCTGTGCGCTAACAAGCGTACCTGTGCAATACCGCTCGCGAAGCTTCGGTTTTTCGATCTTGCCCGTTAGGTTACGCGGTACGGGATCGAAAATAATCTTCGCCGGGCGCTTATACCGCGGAAGCTCAGAGCAGAATTCATTAATTTCCGCCTCTGTACACGCCACACCCGGTTTCAGCTCTATAACTGCGGCTGTAATCTCGCCAAGGCGCTGGTCGGGTAAGCCGATCACAGCAACATCCTTAATCTTATCGTTTCTGCGCAGAAAATCCTCAATCTGCACAGGATATATATTCTCGCCGCCGGTGATGATAACGTCTTTTTTGCGGTCTACCAGGAAGATAAAGCCATCCTCATCCTCGCGCGCCATATCGCCTGTATAGAGCCATCCGTCTTTGATAGTCGCGGCGGTAGCTTCGGGATCTTTGTAGTATTCTTTCATAACGCTAACGCCCGAAAGCAGCAGCTCGCCTACATCGCCGGGCTTTACCTCCACGCCGTTTTCGTCTACAATCTTAGTCTTCCAGCTATAACCCGCCTTGCCAATCGCGCCCACTTTGTGTATATTCTCCACGCCGAGGTGAACCGCGCCGGGACCGCTGGATTCCGATAAGCCGTAGTTTGTGTCGTACTCATGATGCGGGAAAACCTGCTTCCAGCGCTTTATAAGGCTCGGCGGAACAGGCTGCGCGCCGATATGCATCAGCCGCCATGCGCTGAGGTCGTAATCCGCAAGATTTATGTCGCCGTTGTCTATCGCGTCGAGGATATCCTGCGCCCACGGCACCAGCAGCCATACGATGCTCGCCTTTTCCGACGCGGCAGTTTCAATAATCCATTTCGGGTTGATACCACGCAGTAATACCGCGCTGCCGCCCATAAGGAAGCTCCCGAACCAGTGCATCTTCGCGCCTGTATGATACAGCGGCGGGATGCAGAGGAAGATGTCATCGTGGGTTTGACTGTGGTGATTTTGCTCCACTTTACACGCTGTAACAAGGGTTAGGTGTGTGTGTAAAATCGCCTTGGGGAAGCCTGTTGTGCCGGAGGAGAAGTATATCGCCGCGTAGTCGTCGTCTGTAATCGTAATATCGGGCGCATTCCTTGGGCGCGAGCCCGCAAGGCTTTCGTAGCCCTCCGCAAAAGCGGGACATCCGCTGCCAACATAGAACAGCGAGTGTACCTTCGGGATATCCTCTTTAACAGCCTGCATACGCTCTATAAACTCAGGACCGAAGATCAGCACCTCAATATCAGCGAGGTCGAGCGCATACTTTATCTCGTCGGCGGAATAGCGGAAGTTGAGCGGTACAACGATTGCGCCTGCTTTAAGCACGCCGAAGTAGATTGGAAGCCATTCGATACAGTTCATAAGCAGTATGCCGACTTTGTCGCCCTGCTTCACACCGCGGTCTATCAGCAGATGCGCAAACTGGTTTGCACGTTCGTCAAACGCCTTCCATGTAAGCTCCTTGCGGTAGCGTACATCGTGCGCGGTTTCCACCAGCGCGAGGTCTTTCCACGACAGATTGCGGTTATTTTCAACTACAGGGTTTATCTCTGTCAAACATATCTGATTGCCGTATAATTCGGCGTTTTTTGCTAGTATTTCTGTAATAGGCATATTATTTAGTTCCTTTCATCTTTTTAGCTCTGATTATTAGTATAAACGTTACAACCGCGCCAACAGCCGCAATGCCTGCGAGCATTATGAATTTTCCGGTGTTATCCGCCGCAGCAGCGCCTTCGCCGATTCTCAGCTGTCCCACTATATATGGGAACACAAGCACCGATGTCATAAATCCAACCATAACCGCGCCATAGTTTGCGCCTATGTTTTTAAGCCCGAAGTGGTCTGCGGTAACAAGCGGGTATACGCCCGACGAGCCGCCGTAGCAAAACGCGATGATTGCGATTGCAACAACGAACATAGGACCTGTGAGCCAACACAGCGAAAGTGTGCCGACAGCTGTTAGCAAAAGTATCGTAAGCACCGCGCCGCGGTTGCCGATTTTTTCGCCAAGCAATGGGATTGCGAGCCGACCCGCCGAGTTTGAAAGTCCCGCTATCATTACCAATGTTACGCCGAAGTCGGCGTCAAAACCGTGCAGAGAAGGCAGCATGCTTAGTGATGGGTTGATGATAAAGAATGCTGCGGTTAGGAACATCATGGAGAAGAAAATCAAGTAGAAATCTACCTTCTTCAATATCTGCCCTGTGGTGTACTGCGCCTTATCGCCGAAATCGACAGCCGCTCCGCCGGTGTTTTCGGGCAATTTGATAAATGCGAAAAGTGCGATGGTAGCCAGCAGGAACGCTCCTGCAAGGATTTGTAGTGTTAGCGTTAATCCGATGGATGCGGATGCGATCATCTCCTTCGCCAACGGTGCGAATATTACCGACGAAAATCCGAAGGTAAATACGCTGATACCTGTAGCAAGTCCGCGCTTTTTCGGAAACCACTTCTGCGCGCTGGAGATGATGGTGTTATACGCAAGACCTACGCCTAATCCGCCGATAATACCGTATGTGAGCCAGATTGTCCACGACGGCACCGCCTCCGAAAGAAACGAAGTGGCAAACATCCCCACCGCCATCATAACACCGCCCGCAAGCACGATATACGACGCCTTCACCTTGGTTTGCAGCTTGCCCGCCGCCAGTATGCCGATTACAAAACAACACAGCATGATATTTACCGTAAACCTTACGGCGTCGAGGTCCCATTTGAAAGTGTTTGAAATCGGCATAACAAATACGCTCCAAACATAGATTACACCAAGAAACAGCTGCAGGATAGAACCTGCGATTAGAACTTTTACCCCGGGGTTACCTTTTTCCTTTGACATTTTACAACATCCTCTCTCCGTTTTGCCATCATGTGGCAAATTTGTTTCCGAAGACAAAAAACGCCCTCGGATTTAAGAAATCCGAGGGCGATTAGATACTAACCGCGGTACCACCTCAGTTCCGTACAGCCTTACAACTGTACGCTTGCAGGGTACGTTACGCAAGGCAATCGCCTCGATAGTTATACCCCAAACGCTGTAACGGGCGTCCCCGTCGATCCCTACACAGATACTTATATATCGGCGTCACCGCCGATTGACAAAGCACCCTTCAAGATGAAGCTATGGGATGTATTCGCACCCGTTCTCACTTCGGCTCGCACCAACCGCCGACTCTCTGGAGTGAAAATTATGGGGCTACTCGTTCCCAATCATCGCTTTTATGACCTAGTTTTTATCATAGTACAACATATATGCGAGTTTGTCAAGCATATTTTTTTGGTAAAACGTATAATTTTTTCACATTAAAACGGTCGCGTCTTCATCAGCGGCGTTAGCGAAGCGGCATCCCACAGGAATGCTTTATATGTACTGCCCGCATTCATAGTGAACGAGGTCTTCGCGCCGATATGCACATACGAAAATTTATCTTTAACGCATGTTACCTTTGCCGAAGTAAGCGAAACCATTGTGTCGTCCGCGTCGTATTCCGCAACAAACATCACCACTTCCCTGCTTGCGTCGTCGCCTGTATACATAACATTAAACCAAGGCAGATACTGTTCGTTCACACCTGCGGAGGTGTAGCTATACTCCGATTTGTCATACACAATATAATCCGGCGACAGGCTCATACCCCTATACAAATCAGAACCCATGCTTCGGTATGCCTTCCACATCGCTGAGGCATATCCCGGTATATCGTTGGAACCCCATGCGCCGTTCATCGGTATTTGATTCTCTGCAAGGCGGTCTATATAGTCGAAAAACGGAGGCCAGTTCCACTCTTCCTCAAGCTCCATTATGTGTGCTGTAACTGCGGCAGCTACAACAGTCGACCCCGCGATATCTCTGTAGTATGCATTCCAGTTGCTGCCGTCACGTTCGGGCGAGCCAACATGTTTTTCGCCCCATTCCGCCAAGCCGAGCATGTCGGAGGTATATGCGGCGCGCGCACGGTTGTCGCTGTCTTGGCGTTTTCCGTCTATCTGCGCCTGCGCAATATAAAATGTCTGCTGATCTTCTTGAAAGATGCGGTGCTTAGCGGCGTCGCCGTATTCCATAATGTTTTCGTCGCCCAAAACAGCGCCTGCAAGCAGCAATACCATCTTTCTGCCCATATTATGACCGCCGTCGTTGCCCCAGTTGCCGCCGATTCTAGCCGCGCCGTATATATCTATACCATACTGAACGATGCTGATAAGCAGTTTTTCCTTTTGTGCGTCGGTATAATCCAGCTGCAGGGCAAGCAGCGCCGCGCCTATGGTATTTGCTATCTCGCGGCCGTATGTGCCAATACCGCCGTCAAGCGAGAGTTGGTTGAGATCCGGGTGCATATTGCGCCCCGCCCATGTTAGGTTGATCTCTATCCAAGGGCGTTCAAACCTTGATTCCAATGTTGCCAAAGGAACTGCGCCGCCAGGGTTTGCCACAGAGCCGAGCTTTGTGTAGTCCAGGTCTTTTTTATTCCAATTCAGCGATTTATCTGTACCAACGTATGGCGGGCGGAAATCGCCTTCAGCCGCAGGTTCCGCCAATACGGTTAATATAGCGATCGTTTTCATCTGCGGGAAATTCTGCGGATTCGCCTTGGTATCCAGATGGCTTTCGCACGACAGCAGCGAGCTGCCGGGCTGAACCACAAGCGGCATTTCGCGCGCTACGTTTTTGCTTTCAACATAGTTGTTGCCGTTGCCGATGCGGGAGTCGAAGCCCTGCTGAGTGGTAGACAAAGGCGGGTTAAGCATAGAGCCGTGCATCGTTATGCCCTCCGCCGTTGAGGATTTGGGCGTTATGCTTGTGATGGTCACAGGACCCACAACCCAATAGTCGCCGTTGGCGAATTGCCCATATTCCACCTCTCCTTCAAACGTCCATGTGATGCCGAACTGCGTGATGGAGGTAGTTGTCGCCGCCGACACAGGTACTGCAAACACAAACATAGGGAGCAGTATACATAGGATGAGCATTAATCCGAGTAGTCTTTTTTTCATAGTTTCGCACCTCATATTTATTATTTATACTTTCGTTAACTCTTTTGGCAATCGCAATAAAGAATTGCAAGTATAACTAGTATATCATACAATTCGCGAAAAATCAAAAGAAATTTGTGAAAAATGCATAAAAATATAGTGCGAAATCAAGGCAGCGATTTATGCCGTCTTTTCCATTCGCCCGCAGTCATCCCGTATTTGCTTTTAAACGCCCGCGTGAAGTTTTTGATATCCGGATACCCTGCTTGCGCCGCCGCTTCGCTTATCGGAATATTCTTTTTCAGCAGTTTTGTCGCTTCATTCAGGCGTATGTTTTTTATATACTGGTATGGCGGCACACCAAAATGCTCTTTGAACTGCCGCATAAAATACTCCTTGCTGTATCCTGCTATACCGCTCAGCTTGGCGAGGGTGATTTCCGCCCGAAAATGCTCGGATATGTAGAACAACGCCTTTTCAATGCTCTCAGGCAAAGTTTTTACAATTATATTGTTTTGCGAACAGTATAGCTCCAACACCTCCGACAGCTCGTTAAAAATCACGCCGTTTCCGTCAATAACTGCGTATTTCATAGCAGAGAGCAAACTGCTCAAAAACGAGTCGCTTTTCACTTCAATCTCAATCAAACGGTTTATCGTATTGGCAGGCATCACCACATGGAAAAACAGGCAGTTCATAGGATTGCTCGGGTTGTGGCTTATCTTATACGGTATTGTAGACGGAAAAAAATAGGCATTTCCGGGTTTTAAATGCCTAACGCCGTATTCGTCTTCATACCAAACCTCGCCGCTTGTTATATAGTAAAATCGCGAGAATCCGACAGCGCTGTCTTCGCATACCTGCCATTCGGGCGCGACTGTAATAACACCATAATCTATAACCATAAAAAAACTCTCCTTTCGGGGAAAGCTTAACATATACGCCGCGAAATATCAACACAAAAAGTCAATTTTTGCGAATTAGTCGTTAATTTATGACGTTTACAAAACGACCTTTTTGTAATATTATTGGTTGGAAGAAATATAAAATCGGAGGAAGCGAAGATGAGTATCTCAAACAACGATATTACTGTGCTTAGGCAGTTGGGCGAACGGTATATGAACTACGCGTCGCTTGCGGCGCAAAAAGAGAAGATGGGGATGTGGAAAGCGCTCAACCGCGGGCAGATGCACCGCCCAATGGTTGTGATAGACCAGCTTCCGTGGAACGAGCTGGAAGAAACCTTCGCAGACGAACTGCGCTTGCAGGTAGCCGACCCATATTGGCGCAATATTGAGCGAGAGCTTCGCCAGACTATCTATAAATGGGAAAACATCCCTGCTGACATGGTGCTGGAGCCGTTTATACTAATCCCCGCCGTAATATACAGCGAGGGCTACGGCTTGGCTGTGGAGCGCGAAACGCTTGCAACCTTCGAAAACGAAACCGCGTCGTCGCATTCGTATACAAACACGATAAGAGACGAGGGCAACATCGCAAAGATAAAGGATATGGAATTTACGGCAGACTCCGAGAAGAATGCGCTGTATATCGAGGAAGCCGAGCATATTTTCGGCGGAATCGCCCCTGTTCGTATGTCGCACGGGGTGGACCTCTCGCTTGGCGTATGGGACCGTTTGTCTGAATTTATGGGCGTCGAGAACATCTATTTCGATTTGATCGACCGCCCCGAGTTTATACACGCCGTTATGAGAAGGATTACGGACGCAACAATAGCGGGGATAAAATCTGCAAACAAGCAGAACATTGTGAATGATATATCTAACCGATGCCATTGCAGTTATGTGTATACAGACGAGTTTTTGCCCGACTTTGGCGATGGTTTGGGCGCTGTTTCGCAAAATTCATGGGCGTTTGGGCTTGCGCAGTTGTTTACAAGCGTGTCAAACGATGTGTTCGAAGAGTTCGAGATGCCCTATATAACCGAGATGGCAAGCTATTTCGGCAATATATACTACGGCTGCTGCGACCGTTTGGACCACAGGCTGGATATAGCGGAGAAGATACCTAACGTTAGGAAAATATCGTGCAGCCCTTGGAGCGACAGAGATGCATTCGCCGAAAAATTGGGCAAGGGTCTGGTTATGTCGAACAAGCCCACGCCTGCGTTCCTTTCAACAGACACCTTCGACGCGGAGCTTGTAAAAAACGACACTCTTCACACCTGCGAAGCGGCGAAAAGGCATAACGGGAACCTGGAGATACTGCTGAAGGATGTGTCGACAGTGCGGTTTCAGCCCGAACGTCTGCGGCAGTGGCACGATGTTGTGATGGGGGTAGTTGGTGGGTTTTAAAGATTCTTCCCCTTCGCTTAGGAATAACATTTACGCAATTCAACGTTATCTAAATTAACATTTATATAGGAGAATACACCATGAAAAAAATAATCGTTATCTTTAAAACACACCTTGATGTTGGCTACACCGAACTTGCCGAAACCGTTGTTAAGCGGTACAACACCGAGTTTATCCCAAACGCGATAAAAGCGGCGGAGGAGCTTTGCGACCGCAATGAGGGTTTTGTATGGACAACAGGGAGCTGGCTGCTGCATCAATATTTGGAAAGTGCATCGAAGCAGGACGCAGAACACTGCCGCAGTGCGATTAAAGCCGGCTGGCTAAGATGGCACGCGCTGCCGTTTACCATGCATTCGGAAGCCGCAAATGCGGAGCTTTTTGAATATGGACTCAGCTTGTCGAAAGAGCTTGACGCGGAATTCGGACTAAACACAATAGGCGCAAAATGTACTGATGTGCCGGGGCACACGATCGGCATCGTGCCTCTGCTCAGCCGCGCCGGAGTGAAAATGCTTCATATTGGCACAAACGGCGGCTGTGTTGTGCCTGAAGTGCCGGAGATTTTCCGCTGGCAGGATAGCGGTGAAGAGGTTATCGTTGTATACAACGACGGATACGGCGGGTTCGCCAAGATTCCCGAAACGGAAACAGGCGTGTATTTCGCGCACACATACGACAACCTCGGTCCGCCGACGGTTGAGCAGGTTCTGGAAGTCTACGACAAGCTTCACGCGGATTACCCCGAAGCAGAGATAACGGCGGGCACACTCAGCGATATGGCGGCGGAGCTTGATAGCGTGCGTGATGTATTGCCTGCTATAACAAACGAGATTGGCGACACATGGATACACGGCGTTGCGTCTGACCCGCAAAAGATGAGCCGTTTTCGTGCGTTACTGCGCTGTGCAAAGGATTGGGATCCGTCTGAGCAGCAAAAGATGTATAAAAACCTGCTGATGATACCCGAACACACATGGGGGCTGGACGACAAAACCCACTTGGGCGACAAAGAGAACTTCACCCGCGAGGCGTTTGACCCGATGCGCGGCGACGCACGATGCAAAAAGATGGAGCGCTCATGGCAAGAGCAGCGCGAGTATCTGGACAAAGCGATTGCCGACCTCGACGAGCCGTATCGCAGTATGGCGCAGGCTTCCCAGTCGGAAGGCTGCATACCCTTCCCGGATTTAAGCGCATACACCCTTGTGGACGCGGTTGCGGCACAAGCGGGGAAAGCGCCGCTTTGCAAAAACGGATGGACGGTTGCGTTTGACAAAACAGGTGCGGTTGCAAAGCTGGAAAAAGACGGCGTAGCTTATGCCGACGCGGATCATCGCCTTGCGACATTACACTATGAGGTTTCGTCCAAAGAGGAAATCGGCGCGTATCTGGATAGGTATTGCATCAACCACGGATGGTGGACATGGGCGGATTTCGGCAAGGACGGGATGCCGGAAGATTTGGCAAAACAGAGCTTCACTACGAAATGCGGCGATATATATGAAAACAAGGACGGGTATCTTGTGATTCTGGAGTCCGAGAGCGTGGCAAATGAGCATTTTGGGTTCCCGGGCAAGCTTTTGCTTAAGCTAACACTTACAAGCGAGAAGGCGTTGTTTGATTTCGCTTGGTTTAACAAACCGGCTCTGCGTCTGCCCGAATCGTTCTGGCTTGGGTTCAACCCTGTACGCCCGCTGAGCGGCATACAGAAGCTGGGGCGTATGGTAAACCCGAAGGATGTGGTTGCCGGCGGCGCACGCGAGATGCACTGTACAGACGGGCTACTCGATTTTAGCGGTATCACGCTAAATACCCTCGACGCGCCGGTTATCGCGCTCGACAAGCCGCGCCCATATGCGTTCTACAACCAAATCCCCGATTGCGACAAAGGGGTATGGCTGAATCTATACAACAACCTTTGGGGCGTGAACTTCACTATGTGGTATGAGGACGATGCAAGGTTTAGGGTTGAGGTGCTTTGCGTGTAGTGGGGTATGTAACTGAAAAATTGACAGTGTATTGCACGAGGGGATTGCGGACTTGACCCGCAACCCCCTCTCGTTTTGTAAGTTTTTTACTAAAAATCACAGCGTTTTAAACAAACTCGTTATTCATTATAAACAGAATCGTAAAAAAAGTTGATAAACTTCAAAATTTCCCTTTACAAACGCCCGCCGATATGCTATCCTATTATAGCAGTTAAAAAT
>JGI994J12354_10001587_pt1 | contig 22990 bp, 20 predicted proteins | sample IntmicLarv3ML3BL_FD_12354 | JGI IMG/M metagenome (IMG submission 12354) | reverse complement strand
GCAGGCGTGAATAATTTGCTTCTTTGAAGCAAATTATTCACTTTATTATAATGCTTTTAATTATTCATATAAACACTTTTTTATAAATGTAAGAATTTTGTTATACACTTATGTTTATAAAAATGTTAAATTAAAGTAAATAAAAATGTTATTTGCCTAAACAGAAAGGAGCAATTAAATTGAAACTTGGAAAACTCCCTTTGCTTTTGGGAACAATTTTTATAATATCTGCAATGGGCAGCGTTAATGTTCATGCCGCCACCAGAAGCTATTTGTCAAAAGAATATGATACACCTGAAGGAACCACAATGTTCACCGATGTATGGTCATATAACTCATCATACTATAATTTAAAAGACGCGGAAGACAGAACCAGCATTAACGGTTCCGGTGCCGCTAAAATTGACAAATGGAAAAGCGATATTGAATATGTTCGCGAGGCGCCTGAGCTTCAAATTTATTTTGAAGGAGCAGTACCTCCCAATACCGAATTTGAGGTCAGACTTACAAATCTCAAATGGTTTTTCAGAAATTCAGGCGCGGACCCTGCTTTATCTATTACAACCTATGGCCTTGACGGCGGCTTGGAATTGCTCTACCCCACTACCTATAACAAATATATTGCAAAATATATTCCTGATGATTATTCCGGCTTAAGCGGAGAATATATTAGGGAAGCCAATAATGAAGTTGCATACAGGCTTATAATCAGCGAAGGTAATGAAAGCGTTGCAAAGGTAGTTCTTCTAAACGGCGCAAACTCATATGAAACATTGAGAATACCTCTGGTTACTCTTTTGACAAACTATGCTGATGCTAAGGTTGAAATAGTTCCGACTACAAGCTCCAGCATTTCCCCCGGTATCCATACGGTTCTCAAAGCAGATAGAAAAATAAGCACCGCCAAGCAGCCTTCTACTACTACAACTGTACCTTCTCCTATGAGCGGTATAAATGAAGTATCTGTACCTGAAATTTTAATAACAGAGAACCTTTTTGGCATAATTGAAAACGGAGCTATTATTCTAACCGCACCGGAAGGCTATGCCATACTTCCTGATGTAAATCAGGATAAGCTAAAAAAACTGGACCTTAGAACACTTAATATCAAAGATGATGCCGGTAATTATGTTGTAAATGTATCATTAGGCGGCGGATTAAAATGGAAAAATTTACGCTCAGAGCTTTTTCAGCAAAATCCTGTGAGAGAGGTTGATCTTAAACTTTACCACAGCTATCCGCCCGGCGGCATAGATCCAAGCAGATTGATTATTGAGTTTAAAAATCTTGTTAAATCTACAGACCGCTCACCCGGCTCAGTAAGCATAACAGGGTTGAAAATCGTTAAAACCGGCGATGAATATGCTCCCGGCGATTTGTATTTGAATATAAGCCCATATTTTGGCAACAGAGACATTGTAAGTGAAGATTTTGTTGTAGGCATAATTGACAGCGGATATTCCAGCTCAGATTATATGAACAGCTTCAATATCATCAATATGACTTTATCCGATTTGATTAAATCCCCTGAGTTTAAGGCAAAAACATATATCCATCACTCAAATGGGAATCTTCAGCCTGCCGCTAATTTAACCCGCGGGCAGCTTTGCGACATGCTTTATCTGCTTTTAGCCGATACTACACAAAGCTATATCCATTCTTTCAGCGATGTCAAAGGCAATATACACGAAAATGCCATTGCCTTCTGTGCCGAACAAGGTTATGTCAATGGTTATGGTGACGGTAAATTCCTTCCCAACGGAAATATTAAAAGAGGCGAATTTGCAGTAGTATTAAATAAGATTATTAAGCTGAATGCTAATGCTAATATTGAATTTGCAAATAAAGACCACTTTGCTTATGAAGCCATAAAGCAGCTTGTACATGCACAAATTATGCAGGGATACGGCGGCAATGAATTAGGCCAGGACAATCTCATAAATAAGCAAGAAGCCGTTGCAATGCTTAACAGAGCTTTTAACCGCGGCACACTCTTTACCCCAAGCGGACTTATTTATAATGATGTTGACTCAAGCCACTGGGCATACGGCGATATGATGAATGCTGCCTGCGGCTATATAACCAACTAAATTAACAATACAAGCAAAAACCCTTTGACTGCTTTAAGTCAAAGGGTTTTTAATATTAAAATATTGCTTAAAATTTCCTATTACTATAGAAATATCCTGAAACAGCACCGATTACTCCGCCGAAAACATGAGTTATTCTAGCTATATCATCTGTTAATAGGAATGAGCTTAAAATTTCTCTCCCTAAAAATATTATTATAACAAGAACAAGAGTTATAGGTATCCGCCCTCGCTCGAAATTTGCGTAAGAAGAAAGTAAAATCATGAAAAACACAATGCCGCTTGCGCCCAGCAAAGCCGTATCAAACAAAAGTATATGCAGCAAGCCCGTGCAAATGGTTACTATCAGCATAAGAAGCAATAAGGTTTTGGAACCGTACTTCTCCTCAAGCATAGGGCCGATGAGCAGAATAATTATAAAGTTATTAAAATAATGCTCAAAGCCGGCATGGCCGAACACATGGCCTACAAGCCTTACATAAAAAAGCGGATCCGTAATTTGCCCCCTGTAAACGCTGAATACCAAAGCATTGGCAACGCCGTTTGTTAAATATCCAATAAGAACCGCTATAAATGCCAGCACAGTGTAGGTTAAAATCACAGGTGAATTGTACTGAAATTTTTTTAATATCTCCATATTATCCGCTCCCCGTCAGCAGTTTATTTATACATATATGCCTATATACGTACCGAAAATATCAATAACTTCATTTTTAAAATTATTTTTCACTAGCCAGTATTTAATTAATATTGTGCGGCAAATGTAAGTTTCGGCACAATCTGCTTTTTGCGCGACACCATATCCGGAAGGAATATGGAATTATGATTCCCCGGAATACCGAAAGCCTTATATGCCAAATCCCTGCCTTTTCCCGCTACAAGTATCTCACTGCCGCACTGAACTATATCCGTTATCATAAGCACATATAAATCACATTCGGTAGATGTGCTAAACTCATCCATGGCAGCGTACAGCCTGTCAGCCATTTCAACTATTGATACGAAATCCAGCGTGTTAACCTGTGAAATAAATACAATATTTTTACCGAATGTAAAGCGTTTTCTATCCATAGCCAATATCTCTTCAGGGCTTTTGCCTTTTAATGATGTTGATATACTGAACATTTCATGGCTGTATTCGTCAAAGCTCACCTCGGCTATAGTAGCCAGCCGCTGAGCAGCTATTTTATCATCCTCCGTTGTTGTAGGCGAATTAAACATCAATGTATCTGAAAGTATGGCGGAAAATAGTATTCCGGCAGTTTTTCTGGTTATAGCGGCCTGAGCCTCCATAAACATTTTATATACAATTGTAGCCGTGCTTCCCAACGGCTCCGCTCTTATGAAAAGCGGAGTATCCGTTTGAACATCAGCCACTCTGTGATGGTCTATAATCTCAAGAATTTCAGCCTGTTCTATGCCCTCTACTGACTGGCTTCTTTCATTATGGTCAACCATTATAACATTTTTCTTCTTATATTCAATTAAATGCCGCCTTGAAATTACACCGCAAAAATTGCCGTTTCTATCCAAAACCGGAAAATTCCTGTGAGCCGAGGACTGAACTATATTTATAACATCATCAATATGCGATTCCAGAGAAAAGCTGGTAACATTATCCCTGCGGGCTATTGAACCTACAGAAACCGCCTGGCTAACCATGTTTATTGCCTTAAAAAGGCTGGTTTCAACCCTGACGATGCAGCAGCCGCTGTTTTTTGCATTAGCCACTTCGATAGAATTTGTAGCAATTATACAGCCGCATTTGCCTTCCGCAGCAATTTTAGCGGCACTTTCTTCATCTCCGGTAACCAAAATATCCTTATCACATAGCTCCACATCTGAATCAATGCTGGTCAAACAGATTTTACCCGCTACTTTTTCATATTTATATTTGCCGCTGATTTCAATTATATCTAAAATTTTAATCAAATTACCGAAGAGAATTTCATAGCGCTCCACTATGTTTTCATCTATATTTTCCATGAATAAATCGGTTAAATCCGAAACCGAAAGTATACCTTCATACTGCCCGTCACGCCCTGTTACAGGAAGCAGGCGGCTGCCGCTCATAGTTTTCAGCTGATCCCATGCCTTTTTTATCGGTTCATCAACAGCAATGGGCTTGGGCGTATAAACATCCAAATCCTCTAAAGTAGGGCTGATGTCAGTAACAAGCTCCGGCTCTTTTACCTGAAAATAATTCAATACAAACTTTGTTTCATCGCTAAGAGGCCCCAGCCTATATGCTTCGGCATTTTTATAGCCAAGCTGCCTTTTTAGCTCCGCATAGGCTATGGCGGAGCTAACCGCATCCGTATCCGGGCTCCTGTGGCCGAAAACAAAAATTTTCCTATCCATAAAATACCTCATTTCAAAGGGGTCGGTTTTATTAATCCAATTTCATCTGTTCCGGCTTTTCATTCATTTTTAAGCCAAAATGAGCATATCCCAATTCCGTAACCATTCGCCCTCTGGGCGTTCTTACCAAATAACCCAGCTGAATTAAATAAGGCTCATATACATCTTCAATAGTCTCCGATTCTTCATTTATTGAAACAGCAAGGCTGTCCAAGCCCACAGGCCCGCCACCGAATTTCTCAATAAGAGTCAAAAGAACCTTCCTGTCAATTAAATCGAGACCCATTCTGTCAACCTCCATAATATCCAACGAGCTACGGGCAATATCTCCGTCAATAATACCTTCATATTTAACCTGCGCAAAATCTCTGACTCTTTTTAAAAGCCGGTTGGCAATACGGGGCGTTCCCCTTGAGCGGCGGGCAAGCTCTTCTGCCCCGTCTTCCGTAATATCCACAGAAAGAACATTAGCGGAGCGCATAATTATCTCCGAAAGCTCAGCCACTGTATAGGGCTCCAGCCTTTGAATAACGCCGAAGCGGTCTCTCAGAGGCGCAGTTAAAAGCCCGAAGCGCGTAGTTGCGCCGACTAAAGTAAACCTCGGCAAATCCAAGCGTATGCTTTTAGCGCCGCTCCCCTTGCCTATTATAATATCTATTACAAAATCCTCCATAGCAGGATATAGAACCTCTTCAATAACCCTGTTAATGCGGTGGATTTCATCTATAAAAAGAAGGTCCCCTTCGTTTAAATCATTAAGTATGGCTGCCATATCACCGGGTCTTTCAATGGCCGGGCCTGATGTTATTTTTATATTAACATTCATCTCATTGGCTATGATATTTGAAAGCGTTGTTTTACCAAGCCCCGGCGGACCGTAAAGCAAGCAGTGATCCAAAGGCTCACTCCGCATTTTAGCGGCCTCAATATATACCTTCATTGTATCCTTAACCTTTTCCTGGCCTATATAATTTTCAAAATTATCAGGCCGCAGCTTAGGCTCAAGCTCAAAATCTTCATCTTTAAAATCACTGGATATTATCCTATGCTCCATAAAAATTTAACCCCGATTCAGTTGGTTTAATAAAGCTATCTGTTAAAAGCCTTAAGGGAAAGTTTAATAATCTGCTGAGTATCCATACCGTCTTCATATACGCTGACGGTAGCTTTAACCGCCTCGCTCCTTGAATAGCCAAGGGCGCAAAGAGCAGCCACAGCTTCGCCTTTTGGATTATCATCGGAAACCTGCACAACAGGCGCTTCCCCAAAATCGAATGATGTGGCATCTTCTGTTTTTATCTTATCTTTAAGCTCCAGAATAAGCCTGCCCGCAGTTTTTTTGCCTATACCTTGGAATTTGCTCATCATAGCAATATCATCTGAGATAATAGCCAACATTAAATCCTGCGGGGTAGCCTGAGAGAGCATATTCATTGCACTCTTAGGCCCTATTCCCGAAACGGAAATGAGCATGTTGAACATATTCAGCTCATCCTTGCCGAAAAAGCCAAAAAGGCTCATACCGTCTTCTTTTACCTGCAAATATGTATGCAGTTTAATTTCCACCCCTGCACTTGGCAATCTTGATAATGTGTTAACCCCTACATTTATTTCATACCCTATTCCGCCAACCTCTACAACAGCAGATGTCAGGCTGACAGAGTCCAATTTACCTTTAACAAATGAAATCATATTAATCTCCCGTAAATTTATTTAGGTTAATTTTAACATATAGTTATCTAAATTTCTACTACAGCCGTTAATCCATACAAAAAGCTGCCAAAGTATTTTTGATGAAATTCATATTGCATGCTTTATGCTTATGCCCCTTTAAAAGGCATAGTACAGGCTGATTAATTAATATAAATAAATAAGCCAACTATTTTTACCGAAAGGAGTTTATAATGTTTAAAGTGTTTAATTTCTCACAAAAACGATATAAAATTGCGTTATTCATATGTATCGCAGGATTGCTGGGCGTTATTGCAGCGGGCATTTCGCCTGATTACGCAAGTGTATTTTCACAAAATACTGCTAAAAGAAAGCTCCCCATCTACTGCGTTGAAACGGACAAAAAGCAAATATCCATTTCCTTTGATGCAGCCTGGGGCGCAGATGATACCGATAAGCTATTGGAAATACTGGAAAGCAACAATGTAAAAGCAACATTTTTCCTCTGCGGTTACTGGGTAGATGATTATCCTGAAGAAGTTAAAAAAATCTTTGAAGCAGGCCACGACATAGGAAATCATTCAAGCACTCACCCCCATGGCAATCAGCTCTCCTTGGAAAAAAATAAGGCAGAAATTCAAACCATCCACAATAAGGTTAAAACCCTTCTGGGCATAGATATGAATCTATACCGCCCGCCTTTCGGTGAATATAATAATACTGTGCTTGAGGCGGCAGAAAGTTTGGGGTATTATGCTGTGCAATGGGATATTGACAGCCTCGATTGGAAGGAAAAAGGCGTAGAAGCGGAAATTAATCAGGTTTTAAACCACAAGCACCTTGGAAACGGTTCAATTGTTTTATTCCACAACGATGCCAAATATACGCCTCAGGCTCTGGATACCATAATCAAAGGGCTAAAAGAAAAGGGCTTTGAAATCATTCCCATATCTAAGCTGATACATAAAGAAAATTATCATATGGATCATGAAGGCAGGCAGATACCTGATAAAAAGAAATAAATACATAAAATAGGACAGAATTTAAACCTTCTGCCCTGTTTTCTTATAAAAAAATAAACTGTATTTTCATTACCAGATAGCTACCATACCATCTGTTCTCATTTCCGTTCCGCCACTTAAAACGCCTGATTCATTATTGCGCCAGATAATTTGACCGCGGCCCATGGAAGAATAATCGAAAAGCATTGACATATTATGACCCATGGCTGAAAGTTTTTTAACAATAGCTTCGTTAACAGAGGATTCTATAACAATATTTTTATCCTTCATCCACTGCCAACGGGTTGCATCAAGAGAATCCTGCGGATTCATACCGAAATCTACTGTGTTAATAACCATTTGCATATGACCTTGCGGCTGCATGAAACCGCCCATAACGCCAAACGGACCTACCGGCATATTGTCTTTCATAAGGAAGCCGGGGATAATTGTGTGATAAGGCTTTTTCCTAGGAGCCAGCTGGTTGGCATGGTTTTCTTCCATAACAAAGTTATGGCCCCTGTTGTGTAGCGAAATATCTGTATCAGGTACAACAAGGCTTGAACCAAAGCCTTTGTAGTTGCTCTGTATGTAGGAAACCATATTGCCTTCCCCATCGGCGGCGCAAAGATAAACCGTACCTGATCCGTTAGGCTGCCCGGGTGTAAAGAGCTGCGCCTCCAACTCATTAATCTCTTTCGCACGCAGCTTGGCATATTCTTTTGAAAGAAGCTCTTCAACCGTTACATTCATGTATTTAGGATCAGCTACATATTTATGAGCATCCGCGTAAGCGGCCTTCATAGCTTCTATTTGCAAATGATAATTGCGAACGGTTTCACGGGTATTGTCAATTTCAAAGTTTTCAAATATATTAAGCGCCATAAGAGCGGTTATTCCGCTGCCGTTAGGCGGTATTTCATATACATCATAGCCCTTATAATTAACGGAAATAGGCTCTACCCATTCAGGCTCAAACTCCATAAAATCGCTTTTATCAAAATATCCGCCTATGCTTTCGGAATATTTAACGATTTTTTCCATTAAATCGCCTTGATAGAAACTTTTAGCATCGGTTTCAGCGATTGAGCGTAAGGTTTTACCCATGTTTTTATATTTCCACATTTCGCCTGCTTTAGGGGTTTTTCCGTCTTTAGAAAACGAATCGTACCATACACCATGGCCGGGCTCATCTTTTTTCGCATAAAAATTCTTATATGTGCGGTTCCAGCCGTTAGCCACGTTTATAACAACAGGGAATCCTTCCTCGGCATAATTTATTGCAGGCTGGGCAACCTCTTTAAGGGAAAGTTTACCGAATTTATTTACAAGCGCTGCCCATGCAGAGGGTGCACCGGGTACGTTAACAGCTTCAATTTCATTATCGCGTATAGCTTCGATACCTTTATCCTTAAGAGCTTTAACGCTGATATTTTTTGAAGACCAGCCGCTGGCATTAAGCCCATGGAGCTTACCGTTTGTATAAACAAGCGCAAAAGCATCGCCGCCTATACCGTTTGCTGTAGGCTCAACAACAGGAAGGCACATTGCCATTGCAACAATAGCGTCAATAGCATTGCCGCCTTTTTTAAGTATTTCAATACCTGCCTGAGCGGCCTGAGGATTAGATGTAGCAGCCATTCCCTTATGAGCGAACACAGTATTGCGCCTTGATGGATATGAATACTTGTTAAAATCTAAATTCATGTTAAAAAGCACCTCCGAAGATAGTATGTGTAAATTGACTTTTCCTAAAATACTGCTTTTATTATTTTAACACAATTACATACTATATATAAATACCGAAAGAAAAATTTATTTTAAATTGCCAAATATTTTTTCTTGCGATATAATTAATATACTGACAGCCTATATTTCGCTGTGGCACACATAAGCCTTTAAAGGCAGAAAGAGGGGTACAAATATTTATGAAAAAACCTGAAAGAATATCCTTAGCTAATTTGCCTACACCCATTTTTTCTTTCGACAAAATCAATCCCAATAAAGACTTCTCCACGCTCTATATTAAAAGAGATGACTTCACCGGCGTGGAAATGAGCGGTAACAAGGTTCGTAAGCTGGAGTATTCTCTTAAAGAAGCGCTTGACCAAAATGCTGATGTTTTCATAACCTGCGGCGGTGCCCAGTCCAACCATTGCCGCGCTACAGCGGCGGCAGCAGCTACCTTATCAAAAAAATGCCACTTAGTTTTGAGAACCGCTCCCGAGGGCACTCCTGAAGGCAATCTGTTTTTAGATAAAATGCTTGATGCCGAAATTACTTTTATCAGCGCTGAGGATTATAAATCCAGCCGTATGGAAATAATGAAAGGTATTCAAAAGGATTATGCCGATAAAGGCATTGTTGCATACATACTTCCTGAAGGCGCATCAAATGGTATCGGCTTATTCGGTTATTACAGCGCTTATGAGGAAATTCTCATGCAGGAAAAGCAATTGGGCATTACCTTTGATACAATCTGCGTTGCAGATGGCTCCGGCGGCACTTATGCAGGGCTCTATGCCGCTAATGAGGTTTATGGCAAAAATAAAAAAATGGTTACAATCAATATCTACAATGCTGATGATGACGCTGTTGCAGGCGTTTCCCAAATTATTGATGAAGCAGCTGAAATAGCCGCATATAACGAGCCTATTAATAAAAACAATATGCATGTTTTAACAGACTACGTGGGCGAAGGCTACGCTATAGCTTCTGATGAGGTGCGCGCATTTATAAAAGATATTGCTAAAAATACCGGTGTTATATTTGACCCCGTTTATACAGGCAAATCCTTCTACGGCCTTATTGAAGAGATTAAAAAAAGCAATCCTTTATTTAAAGGCAATGTTCTTTTCATTCATACAGGCGGCCTCTATGGTATTTTCCCACAGAAAGAATTGTTCTTTTAGTCAACATTTGATACAATTATAAAAGTATATATTAAAGCTAAAGCGCTCAGGTTTATAAATATCCGGGCGCTTTTTATATGTTTTGAAAATTATAATAAAAGCATTACAATCGAATTACCGCGAAATAACTTTCGGCATTTCAGCAAAATCCGTATTGCAATTCAGTATTCATCGACATAATTCTATTATTATCCATTTCAAGCGTATTGTAGCTCAATTTACTCACATTGCTTTAATTAGCACTCTCTTGTATGGAGTGCTAATTTTTTCTTGACATTTGCTATTTTGCAAATTAGAATTATAAATAATACATCCCAAAAGGAGGAATTTTCTTGGAAAAAGGTAATTTATCAATCAATAGCGAAAACATATTGCCCATTATAAAAAAATGGCTGTATTCTGATATGGATATTTTTTTGAGAGAACTAATTTCAAACAGCTCTGATGCCATTAATAAACTTAAAAAGCTCAAAGATTTAGGTGATGCGCACCATATAGATGAAAATGAAAAATACGCCATAAAAGTCATATTGGATGAAAAAAATAAAACCATAACCATATCCGATAACGGAATCGGCATGAGTGAAGATGAAATCAAAAAATACATTAATCAGATCGCTTTTTCCGGTGCAGGTGATTTTATTGAAAAATATCAGGAGCGCATAGGCGATGGGGATAATATTATCGGTCATTTCGGTCTGGGTTTCTATTCTGCATTTATGGTTGCGGATACTGTGGAAATTGACTCCCTTTCCTATGCTGAAAACACCTTACCTACCCATTGGGCAAGTGACGGCGGCATTGAATATGAAATATCGGAAGGCTCCCGAACAGCAAGGGGCACGGATGTAATTCTCCATATATCAGATGAGGCCAAAGAATTTCTAAGCGAATATAAGCTCAAAGAAATTATTCGCAAATATTGCTCCTTCATGCCTGTGGAAATATATTTTGAAAAAATCATGCCGGAAAAATCAGATGCTGAATCAGATGACAGCGCCGAGGCCGTATTGCCTGAAAGCAAGCCTATAAACGACACAAAACCTTTATGGCTCAAGGCGGCAAGCGATTGCAGTGATGAGGAATATAAGGAATTTTATCATAAAGTTTTCATGGATTTTGAAGATCCTCTGTTTTGGATTCATTTGAATATGGACTATCCTTTCCGTTTACGGGGTATATTGTATTTTCCAAAGCTCAAAAAACAGTATGAAACCATAGAGGGTCAAATTAAACTTTACTGCAACCAGGTATTTGTAGCCGATAATGTAAAGGAAGTTATTCCTGAATTTCTTCTGCTTCTTAAAGGAACTTTAGACTGCCCCGATATTCCGCTTAATGTTTCAAGGAGCTTTCTTCAAAATGACGGCAATGTAGCCAAAATGTCCGCCTATATCACCCGTAAAGTTGCTGATAAGCTCAATTCTCTTTATAAGAAAGATGAAGAGGAATACTGCAAATATTGGGCTGACATTAATGTATTTATTAAATACGGCTGTATCAGAGAGCAGACTTTTTATGAAAAAATTGAAAATGCCGTTGTTTACAAAACCATTAATGGTGAATATAAAAATATCGAGGAATTAAAAGACAGCAAAGATGAAAATGAAGAAAAAAATATCTATTATGTTTCAGACCCTGCAATACAGTCCCAGTATATTAATTTGTTTAAGGAATCGGGGCAAGATGCTGTAATACTGGATCATCCTATTGACAATGCTTTTATATCATATGTTGAAGCATTTGCTAAAGGCGTAAAATTCCAAAGGATAGATTCGGATATTTCCGAAGCGCTTAAGGAGGATTTTGAAGGCGATTCAAATAACGGCAACCTTGCCGAGCTTTTCAAGGAACATTTGAATAATGATAAACTTACAATAGATGCTCAAGGTCTAAAGAATGAAAATATACCGGCCATTATTATTGTAAGTGAATATTCAAGGCGCATGAAAGAAATGAGCAAAATGTATGCAGGCGGCAGAGCAGATTTCCCCATGGAAGAAACTCTTGTTATCAACAAAAACAATCCGCTGGTTAAGCTGCTTTCAAAGCTCGCCGCCAATGAGGATAACAAAAATGATGTAGCCTTAATCATGAACCAAATTTATGATTTGGCCCAGCTCAGCCAGAAAGCCCTTGACCCTGAAGAAATGACCCTCTTTATAGAAAGGAGCAATAAGGTTCTGAGCCTTGTTGCCCATTCAAGATTGGATTAAATCCGCGCCGGAAATCAGCGGAAATACTTCGCCAATAAAAATGCCTGTTTAAATATCTTTCCCTTTGGCTGTTTTAGGCCGAAAGTGAAATTTAAACAGGCATTTTAAATGAGGAGTTTAATTTTGGGTATTTCCAAGATAGATATTTTTAATTGCCGAGTCATTGCTTAGCTCATCCGCTGTACCTTCCGCAACTATTTCTCCGGTTTCCAGTACATATCCGTAATGCGACACGGAAAGAGCCATTTTAGTATTTTGCTCAACCAATAATATGGTTACGCCCTCATTGCTTATAGCTTTGATGGCGCCGAATATCTCTTTTACAACAAGCGGCGCAAGGCCCATTGACGGCTCATCTAAAAGCAACAGTTTCGGCTTTGCCATAAGCGCCCTTGCAATGGCAAGCATTTGCTGCTCGCCGCCGGATAGAGTGCCTCCATACTCTTTTTTCCTATCTTCAAGGTTAGGGAAAAGCTCCAGATACTTTTCTATATCTTCTTTTATGCCTTGATTGTCATTTCTGATATAAGCTCCCATTTTTAAGTTCTCAATAACAGTCAATTGAGGGAATATCCCTCTGCCTTCAGGCACATGAGATATACCCATTTGAACAATTTTATGGGGGCTTTCTTTTGATATATCTTTGCCTTCAAAAAGCACCTGGCCACCTGAAGGAGGCAATATTCCGGAAATTCCCCGCAATGTGGTTGTTTTACCGGAACCGTTTGTACCCATTAAACTTATAACCTGACCTTTTTGTATTTTGAAGCTAAGCCCTCTGACGGCAGGTATAACGCCATAGTGCAATGTAAGGGCATTTATTTCTAGTAAAGCGTTTTCGTTTGTCATGATACATCCTCCTCGCCTAAATAAGCAGCTATTACCAGAGGATCATTTTTAATTTCAGCACCTGTACCTTCGGCAATTTTCACACCGTGATCCAGAACAATTATCCTGTTTGCAATCTCTATTACCAAGCCAATGTCATGCTCAATAATTACTATATTGACATTAAACTTTTTGCATAGATTATTTATAAGTTTGGACAAAGTCCTTTTTTCGGCCATATTCATTCCGGCAGCAGGCTCATCCAGTAATAAAATATTACATTTTGTAATAAGCGCACGGGCTATCTCCAAAAGCCTTTGGTCAACATATGGAAGGTTTTTGGCAAGCTCTGTTATTTTGTTCTCAAGGCCAACCGTTTTCAATATTTCCATACACCCTTTGGCGGCGCTTTCTCTTTTTTTGTTTTTTTTCGCTAAAAATACCGCATCTGCCAAACTTTCACCATTGCAATCAGGGTGAGCAATCAGAACATTTTCCAAAACAGTCATCTCACCTATTAAACGTGGATTTTGGAATGTTCGGGCTATGCCAAGTTTTACTCTTTTATAGGGCGGCATAGTGTTGATAAACTCATCTTTATAATATATTTTTCCGCTGGTAGGTGTGTATATGCCGGTTAGAAGGTTGAAAAGAGTAGTTTTACCTGCGCCGTTGGGACCTATCAGAGCCAGTATTTCATCTGAGCGAATTTCCATATCAATATTTGAAAGTGCAATTACTCCGCCGAAATTAACTCCGACCTTTTCCAGTCTCATTATTTTTTCCAACCAAATGCACCCCCTTCATACCGAAAAAGTTAAATTGCCTGTATTTTTCTCCAATAAAGCCTGAGGGCTTGAATATCATCATACATACTATAACAATACCTAAAACCATCATTCTGTAATCATTTACATAACGCAGTATTTCAGGAGTAAGCACCATAATAAATGCACCTAAAAACGATCCCGGTATGCTGGCTGTGCCGCCCAGCACTACCATAGAAAGAATATTAATAGAGTCCATATATTTGAAGGCATCAGGGCTGATATAGCTTATATAGGCCGCCCAAAAAGCGCCTGCTATGCCTGCGAAAAACGCACCTATTGAAAAAGCCATTAATTTATATTTAACGGGCCTTATTCCGATTGACTCAGCAAGGCTTTCATCCTTTCTTATGGTTAACAGATTAAGGCCAAATCCCGAATACACTATTCTGTAAATTATAAAAGCTGTTATACTGAGCAAAGCAAGGATAATATAGTAAAAATTTATTCTCGTTGTAAATTCAAATCCAAATATTGTAGGATGCGGTATGCCCGGTATACCCATAGGGCCGTTTGTCAAAGGTACCCAGTTAACAAAGAACAGCCTTACTATTTCACCGAAGGCTAAAGTAACTATACCTAAATAATCGCCTTTTAGCCGTATAACGGGAAGCCCCAGCAAGAAACCGCATAAGCCCGTCATAACCGCGGCACAAGCAATAGCGCTCCAGAACGAAAACCCGCTTCTGGTCATCAAAATGGCTGCGGTATATGCACCTATTCCGTAAAATGCAGCATGTCCCAAAGCAAATTGCCCCGCATACCCCACTATTACATTCAAGCTCAAGGCCAGTATACTGTAGACAGCCACAACTATAACTATATGAAGAAAATAATCATTTATCCGGCTTAAAGGAAAAGGTAAAATCAGCAATAATAAAATCAAAATTATATATTTATATTTCATCAATGTATTTTTCATAAGCCACCTATACCTTATTTATCTCTTTTTTGCCCAATATGCCGGTAGGCTTTATAATAAGCACAATTACCAATATGGAAAAAGCAATAATATCCTGATATTGAGTAGAAATATAGGCGCCGCCCAAGTTTTCAACAACACCCAATATAATCCCGCCGAGCATTGCGCCGGGTATACTGCCTATGCCGCCTAAAACCGCAGCGGTAAAGGCTTTTATTCCGGACATATAACCCATGGTGGGATATACGGCATTATAATACAGGCCAACCATTATGCCCGCGCAAGAAGCAAGCGCAGAGCCTACCGCAAAAGCAGTTGAGATAGTTTTATTAGTATCTATTCCCATTAGTGAAGCATTTGTTATACTCATGGAAGTAGCCCGCATGGCAACTCCCAGCTTTGTTTTATTGACAAATAAGTATAAAAGCACCATAAGGAGAAAAGATAACATAAGTATAAATATTTGGATTTCTGAGAAAACCACATCACCCACTACATACACACCTATTTCAGATGCGCCTGGAAAAGGATGCATTTCAGTGCCCCAGACCTTTTGGGCAAAGCTGGATAAAAATATGGAGACCCCCATAGCGCTTATTAAAGGTATTATTCTTTCAGTCATTCTAAGCGGCCTATATGCAACCCGTTCAATAAACATGCCGACTATAGCGGTACAAACTGCCGAAAGTACAAAAGCAGCAAACAGGGGAAGGTTAAATACCTTTACAAAAACTAATCCCAAAAAACTGCCTATCATAAAAATATCACCATGGGCAAAGTTAACAATTTTCAATATTCCATAAACCATTGTATAACCTAACGCAATTAAGGCGTATGTAGAACCTACTGTTAACCCGTTTACAATCTGCTGTAATAGTATTTTAATCATCTCCTATTTGTTGATAAATTGTATTCGTATAATTCTCGTTTATACGTTATTAAAATACATAATCAAGGCAGCATTACATTTCCTACAGAAATGTAATGCTTATTTGGTGGGGGCTTCAAACCCCTACCAAATAAATTGTTCGCCAGCCGCCTTCGAGTAAGCCTGCGGCTTGACTCTTAGAGGCGAAGGTGCTCAGTCTTGAGATAAATTATGCAAAGGCACAAATTTTACCGTAGCAGCTCAATTGGCACCTTTGCATAAATACCGTTTATAGATTGTTTAAAGAAATATCATTTACTTATTAATAGTGAATTTACCATCTTTTATAATGAGCCTTACAGGAACAGTTCTAACATCGCCGTTTTCGTCAATAGTAATTTTCCCTGTAACGCCCGGGTAATCAACTACTGTATCAAGGTATTTCTTAACCGCATCTCTGGTTTCACCGTTTGCCTTAAGAGATTCAAGTATTAAAGAGATTCCGTCATATGCGTATGCCGCATATGTATCAGGATTGGCCGAATATTTTTCATTATACTTTGCGGCAAATTCCTTTGCTAACGCATTGTCGCCTTCCGGGAAGTAGAAGCCTACTAATTTCAAGCCTTCAACGGATTCTTTACCAAGCTCAATAATGGCTTCTGAATAAAGACTGTCAACACCTATAAAGTCAACGGATAATCCAAGTTTTGCGGCTTGCTGCATAATGAGCGCCGCTTCATTGTAGAAACCGCCGATGAAAATAGAATCCGGATTTTGGCCTTTGATTTTTGTAAGTATTGTGCTGAAATCTTTAGTTTGGCCTGAAGTATAAGCCTCTTCCGCAACAACCTCTATTCCGCCTTCATTGGCGCATGTGTTTTTGAATACTTCAAGAAGTCCCAAGCCAAAGTCGGACTGCTCATAAATAAAAGCAACCTTTGAAAAACCTAAGTCTTTTGCCATTTTAGCAACTACCTCAGCTTGATAAGCATCTGTTGTAATAACTCTGTAAGTATATTCGCCGGCTTCAGAAACTTTTGGCGAGCTGGATGCGGGGGAAACTTGAACCAAACTGTTTTTGTTATACACAGGCGCAGATGCCAATGTTGCGGATGAGTTGAAATTACCAAGCACCGCCAAAATTTCATTATTTGTTACAAACTGACTTGCGATATTAACCGCTTCATTAGGGTCTGCCTTATCATCCATGGCAACTATTTCAACTTGCCTTCCGCCTATGCCGCCATTTGCATTAACAGCCGCAACAGCCAGCTCTGCGCCGTTTCTTATAGACTCGCCGTATTGTGCTTCTGTACCTGTGAGTGGAGCTGCCAAACCGATTTTTATATTTTTGCTATTTCCGGCACCGCTGCCGCTTGATTGATTTGTGCTTGAAGAACCGCAGGATGTCATTGATAAAACTAATGCAGATAAAAGAATTAAGGAAAATATTTTTTTCATTAAAATCAACCTTTCTGGATTTAAAATGCACAACTTGTTTTATTGTTTCAACCTGCATAACCTTTTTACTTATAGGCTGTATCAGTCTTTCAGCTTAAAGCAGAATGTACACACCTTATCTTCAAAAATATGTTTTTCATGTATACATTCCATATTTTCGTTGTAGCCGGCAGCTACTGACGGATCTATCATTTCGCAGTATAACATGCCGTATTCTTCATCTCCATCTTCCATCCATTGACTTGCAAATATACATTTTGTGAAAACCTGCTCTACCTTATCTTTTCCGTAAGTGTCATCGCTTGCAAAAAGCTCGCTGCGTTCCATGTCATAGCTTGTTAAATAGTTTTCCGGGATATTGGGAAGCCCATTGGCTTCTGCCCTTTTCGCAATATTTTGGCCCCTTTCATAGCCGAAGTTCCAAACCCCTTTTTTAATAGCTTCTTTTCCTTCGTCTCCAAATTTTTCTACAACTTCTTTTGAAACATGTGAAAACAATTTTGCAAACATTTCATACATTGAAACAGGTTCTTCGATTTTTGGATTTTTAGCCATATTATTCACCCTCCTAAATATCTATGTGATATTAAAGCTCATGCTTTAATTCGCAAATTATTTTATACACTAAAGCTCTTTATCCAGCTTTAATATTGTGTTATATAAAACATCTATACCTTTTCTTAAGTCCTCCATATCCAAAGTTTCTGCCGGATTATGTGTAATTCCCTTATGACAGGGAACAAATATCATAGCTGATTTCCATCTTGAAGCAAAAATCATGGCATCATGCCCTGCTCCGCTGTTCATACTCATATGGCTTAATCCAAGCTCTTTCGCACTTTCCTTTATTAATTCACGCAGGCAATTATCCATTTTTACAGGCTCCTGCATAGAATTTATATGTAAATTAATCTGAACATTGTTTTCCTCCTCAATCGGCTTAACTAAACCTTTAGCGTAATCAATAACTGCTTTTACATTTCCCGGCTCACCTGAACGTATATCCATTGTGAAGCTGCATTTTGCAGGTATTGAATTTGTAGAGCCCGGCAACAATTCCAGCTTGCCAACAGTGAAAGTTAAAGCATCTTTAAAATTATCCATTACATATTCCTGTATTTTTACAATAAGGCTAAAAGCCCCTATGCCTGCATTTTGGCGAAGACTCATGGGAACTGTTCCCGAATGGCCCGAAAAGCCGTTTACTTCAACACTAATCCATGCAATGGATACTATGTTTTCAACTATGCCTATGTCAATCTTCCTACTCTCCAAAACAGGCCCCTGCTCTATATGCAGCTCTAAAAATGCCAATATCTCTTCGTCTTTCCTATATGCCTCACAGGTGTCCTGGCTCTTAAGGTATTCGTTTATTACTTCTTCAAGCCTTTGATTATTATTGTCATACACATCCCGCGTATTGTCTTTATTTAATGCGCCCGAAACAAACCGGCTACCAAGCATTGCCCAGCTAAATCTCGTTCCTTCTTCCTCGATTATTCCCATAACCTCATATGTATGGTTTAACTCAATATTGTTTTCTTTTATCATACGGGCAACTTCCAGCGCAGCTATCATTCCCGCAATTCCATCATATGCACCGGCACATCTTACCGTATCCAAATGTGAACCTGATACTATGGAGGGTAAATCCTTTTTCTTTCCAGGTATTGTGCCATATATATTGCCAATGGAATCTTCTCTTATAGCAAGGCCGGCTTTTTCCATTTCTTTTTTGATATATTCTACGCCCTGCCGATACTCTTTTGTGAAACCTATTCTGGTAATATCAGCGTTGGCATTTTCAGAAATGGTTTTTAAGTGATTAAGGTTTTCTTCTATCCTCTTCTTATCCGGTAAAATTTCCATTCTCCTTCCTGTAACCAAAACAAACTAAGTTTACTCGTATTATCTAAGGCCGCTATAATAAAAGGCGGATTTTATTTGTATTTCCTTGGATAAACAAGATAGTTAACTCATTGACATTTTGTTAATTTAGTTTATAATAAGTTAGCGCGACTACCATGTCAATTACGAAACGACAATGTAGTGAGCAAAAGAAATATTTGTATAAAATAACGAACTGCGCTTTCCGTGTGTTGTGTAAATAGTATAATAGAGGTGAAAAAATGGGCGATAACAAAAACATACGTAATATCCAATCCGTACAAAGATCAATAGATATTATTAACTGTATAGGAAATACATCACATGATATGAGTTTAAAGGAAATAAGCGAGCATCTGGCTCTTAATATAAACACAGTCAGAGGGCTGGTTAACACACTTCTTAACAATAACTTTCTTTCTAAAAACTTATTTACCAACAGGTATTTTTTAGGATTTGAGTTTTTATCTAAATCTCAGTCCGTATATAAATCCCATATTGGCTATATAAAGGAATTGGCCTATCCCCATATGCACAGAATGGCTGAATCTTACGCTGTTTCATGCTGGCTGCAAGTATGCTTCTACAAAGAAATTTATACTGTTGAAACCGTTATGGCACCCAATTGCCATTATTCATATATGCCTAAATCCGGAGCGCATTTGCCCCTTCACTCAACTGCTTCCGGCAAACTACTGGTCGCCAACTTGCCATTTGAAGATATGACGGAATTAATCGATAATATGACTTTTGAGAAACTTACAAAACATACCATAAGCAATAAAAGAGATTTTCTCCGCGCCATAGAACAGGCTAAAAAAAATGGCTATACAACAGAATTTGAGGAGACTGATATTGGTATAAGCAGTGTAGGTGTACCCTTTTACAGCAAAAAAGATTTGATGGCAGGAACATTAAGTATAACTGCGCCTTCGCCTACAATAAGTAAAATCTATAAATCCGCTGTTGTTGATTTATTAAAATCCGGAGAAATGATCACAGAGGATATTTGTTCAAAAAACAATATAAAATAATTCTGCTTTGTGCAATATTTTGTATAAAACTTTTTCAAAAGCACTGCATTTGGCACAATTCACAAAACACTATATGATTTTTATTAAATTAAAGGCTCTTTAAAACATGTAATTTCATTAAATTCTACTCATTCACATAATTTATTGTTTTCTCAAAGTATAAAACCAGCTCTGCCGGCACATCAAAAGACAGAAGACCCCAGTACGCAAAAAAAGACATAGCCCTCTTTTCAGAAGGCTATGTCTTTTTTATATAAAATCAACCGTATATTTAAAATCAGTTTGCTCTTCAAAATACATATTAACTCAATTAAAGAATAAAAATCTCCTAATCCAACTGTGGCACAAGTTTGCAATTCCAAATTTTTTCTGCCATGTTTACAATGCCTATAAGTTTCTCCTCTTCAAAAGGCAGCCCCATCCAATATGAACCGATCGGTGTATTTTCTTCTTTATAGCCTAACGGCAAATTAATAGACGGAAATCCCATAATCGCAGCTATAGAATTTGGTACAACAGGAATCAATACATCAAGCATATTTTCTTCAAAAATGCTCTTGTATTTCTCAATCATTTCTTCTCTCTTCATGAGTGCGGCGATGTATGATGCCTCCGTCATACCGCCTGAATACTCATATTGGGCTCTTAAAAACAGTTGCTGCCCATATTTCAGGGCTTCTTTATGATTTGCCTGATTGAATAAAATAATCTCTTCCATTGTTTTATAAGGCACCTTATCGGATGTGGTTGATAAATAATAGTTCATATCCGTTTTAAGCTCAGGCAGAACAACATCCATAAGCTGAACGCCCATTTCCTGTGGTTCAATTTCAATTATCTCAGCGCCGTTTTTAATAATCTCTGCGAAAAATTCATCCATTATCTTTTTGTTTAAAGGCGACAGGCTCTCTTCTCCGTTTCGGTGTACTCCTATGCGCAATCCTTTTATATCGCTACGGCTAAGAGCTTTTTCTACATCTATTTTCTTCGCTCCGTATGTAATTGGGTCACTTTCATCATAGTCTGTTATTGCGTTAAGAAGAACCGCCGCATCCCCTACGCTTCTGGCAAATGGGCCTGCTGTATCAAATGTATGGGAAATAGGTATAATCCCAGTACGGCTGACCATGCCCATAGTCGGCTTGATTCCGACGACGCCGTTGGAACGGGCGGGAGACATAATTGAACCAAAGGTTTCGGTTCCAATTGAAACTGTGCATAAATCGGCGGCTACAGCTACTGCACTGCCTGTGCTTGAGCCCAGAGGATCGGCTTCTTTATTATGAGGGCATAAAACGCAACCGCCCCGGGAGCTATAGCCGTTTCTCATGCCAACAGTCAGTATGTTGGCAAACTCCGTCATATTAGCTTTGCCTAAAAGAACCGCACCTTCCTCACGCAGGAGCTCGGTAATATGCGCATCATAAGCGGCATAATTATCTTTAAGGCTTAACGAACCGGCGCTGGTATGGTTTTTGTCATTTGTATTCACATTATCCTTAAGGAGAACGGGCACACCGTGAAGAGCTCCTTTTACCTCGCCTTTTTGGCGCATTAAATCAGCTTTTCTTGCAATTGCCAAAGCATCCGGGTTTACCTCCAAAACAGAGTTTAAGCCGCCTTCAACAGAATCATACTTGGCAATGCGGTTTAAGTAGTAGCATGTAATTTCGTAAGATGTAATTTCCCCTTTTTCCATGGCGCTCTGTAGTTCCCGAATGGAAATTCTTTCCATATTTATTTTTGTTTCAGACATAAAGCACCTCCATTATTAGTTTTAAGATATTCTTATTATATACCATATATTATCGATATTCTCAACATTTTCAAGTAATTCTTAAAAGCAAAAATATGCCACGTATATGCTTTCACGATTTAAGACACCCGTATGTCAAGCACGGACAAACTATTTGTTCACATATGAATTGCATTTACTAAAAGGTATTGCCAATAAATTGGCGGACAAAACTGATATGACCATTAAAGTCAACATTATCAAAATTAGTTGTATCAATTTCTATAGTTTTGCCTCCGACATCAAAAGCATCCAGGTTCTCGCACCACATTTTAAAATCATTATATGAGACATCACCATTCATCCTGTTGACATCTCCACGCTCGGGTACTTTTTCACGCTCGATAAAACGTTTATGCAGAACCTGTGTATCCCCTTTGAACTTAAAAATAAGCGGTGTTCATTTATATTTGTCAATCAATGCCTTTATTTTTCCTGCTTAATCTATCTTTTTCACTCCAAACGGAACAAAATTACCTTCGATTATGACAGGACAATCCATCTCTATAAGTCGCTCTGCCGCATACATCATGCCATCAAATGTAATAGTGGAAAAGCGGCTACTCTCGCGTTTATCAGGGATTGATATATTTGAACACAATGCAATCTTAAATGTATATTTCACAAAACATGGAACTCTTATATCTTTTGACAACCGCAGCGCAAATGTTGACTTTCCGGAAGCGAGATAACCTTCAATAATAATTATTTTCTTGTTCATATTTTCAACCCCATCTTCACAATACTCGCTCCCACGACCTGCGCCATTCATTTGCTACATACTTTTTGTCATCAGATTTTAGCATGAAAGAAATTTCAGATTTTTTAGGACATAGTGATATTTCGACAACTATCAACCTGTATAGCCACGTAAATATGAATGCAAAAAATAGAATGATTGAGACTCTAAGTGCGGCATTATCATTATGATAAAAATGTTTTTGTGGAATTTGGTAGACAAATGCGGTTTATTGGAAAAAAATGTAAAAAAATAAGCAACTACCTCTCGGGAAGCCGCTTATTTCCTAATGCAGTTGACAGGACTTGAACCTGCACGAGTTTAACCTCACTAGATCCTTAGTCTAGCGCGTATGCCAATTCCGCCACAACTGCA
>JGI994J12354_10001586_pt1 | contig 22993 bp, 28 predicted proteins | sample IntmicLarv3ML3BL_FD_12354 | JGI IMG/M metagenome (IMG submission 12354) | reverse complement strand
ATAACACCCGTTTGTGCTTTTTCAGATAGTCAAGCCGCCGTTGCCCCCAAATGCCGATATGGACTTCTTCACCAAGACCATCATCAGGCAGAACAAGGTTAGGTATTTTGTAGCCGTTTACATCTATATATGTAATAGTTTCCATTGTCTGCACTTCTCCTTTCTTTCAGATTTTTAACGGCAAAAGCCGCTTGTTTCGGTCTTGTCCGCTATCACCCCCTTCGGCTGTACCGCTCTACTTTTGTTGTGGGTAAACCGGCTGCCTACAATAAATTAGGAAGGTTTGAAAACCTTCCTTTAAAGTATATAGAATGACAAAATTATCGTCACATATAACCTGACAAACGAAAAATCCGAACTCGAAAGTTCGGACTTAAAATACTTCATCGACACAAACGCCGATGAACGCGAACCTTTAAAGGGTTCGACTTTGGGTTCGGGTGGTGGAGGCAACGCCGCTCTGGTCGAACTTGTTAGATTCTACCAGAGCGGTGTCAGATTGTGTGAGATTTGGTTGATTTTTATTTATATTATAATATATAAGTATACGATTATCAAATAAATATACTTCTGAAACAAAACAATCAATAATTTCTTTTTTATAAGAATAGTCAATTAAATCTTTTTTTGCATATTGTATAAGCATAAATTCAATGTGTTCTGGCGTAAGAATTACCATCCGAGCTTCTGCGTTTTTTAATTCATCATTAAGAGACAAACGTTCAAGTTCTAACTCATTAAGTCTTAACGGAAGTGTGGTAGTTTCCACGCCTGATTCAATAGCTTTTAAAGTATTATCAAGTGCTTTTTTATTGTCGGTAATACGTCGCCGAAAAAATTCGACTTCATCATTACCAGATTTATCTTTCAATTGAATTTCATAACATGCGTTAGATATATATTTAACAAAATTCGGCTTAAGTATATGGTCTAAAGTTTCTGAAACAACTAAGTCTTCAAGCCAATTTTTAGAAACTTGCTTTTTTTCACATCCTTTTTTAAGCCTTGCAGACGGGCAATAATAGTAATAAAATTTTTCACCAGTGTTTCCTGTGCCGCTAACGCCTGTCATTTTCTTTTTACAATGCCCGCAAAACAGTTTACCAGACAAAAGATATTCTGCGCGAGGAAGTGCAGCTTGCTTGCTGGTACGTCTGCGGGCATTTTCTTTTTGAGCTATTAAGAACACAGATCTTGAAATTATCGGGGGTATAGAATTTTCAATGCGTATATCTCCGCATATATAAGTGCCTATATATTTTTCATTTCGAATTATTCGTGGAATAGAATTTTTAGTAAAAGGTTGTCCCCTACTTGTTTTTATTCCAAGGCCATTTAAATATTCACATATTTCGGCATTAGTTTTTTGCCGAACAAACATATCGAAAATAATTTTTACTGCTTCGGCTTCTTTTTCATTAATTACGAAAGATTTGTCCGAAGCGATTTTATATCCAAGCGCGGTATTTCCTCCAGTTGCATGCCCTTTTAACGCACTCTCACGAATACCGCGTCTTATTTTTTGACTCAATTCCGCTGAATAATATTCGGCAAGCCCTTCCATTAAACTTTCGAGGATAATTCCTTCTGGGCCTTCTGGGATATACTCGGCGGCATAATGCAATTCTACGTTTGCCTTTTTCAAATGCCGTTTATAAATAGAGCTATCATACTTATTACGCGCAAATCGATCAGTACGATACACAACAACAGCTTCGAACAGATGTTTATTGCAATCTTGCATTAGTCGTTGAAATTCTGGTCTATTATCGGCGTTGCGGCCGGATATAGCCCGATCAATATATTCACCAACAATTTGTAAACCTTTAGCTTTTGCATATTCAGAGCATACTCGGATTTGGCCTTCGATAGATTGTTCTGTTTGACTGTTTGATGAGTACCTGGCATATATTACGACTCGTTTCATTACAAGGTCCCTTCTTCCAATTCCATTGCCGTATAAAGCAACTGCATTCGTTTTTTAACATCAAGGTCTTTATAGATACGAATTAACTCCATTTCCTCTTTGGTAAGATGTATTGGCTCATCGTTACCGTATATTGTTACGGGGGCGTTAGCCTGACCAATCATCCCATTATTAGTATGTATAGTATCAATTGAAACAGTTTGACTTTCGTCCCAGCCCATAAGATATGCTGGTGTTACATTTAATGCAATAGCTACTTTTTGTAGTTTATCGCTTCGCATATCTTTTATAAAACCTGTTTCCCATTTTCGGACAGTACTTGCTCCAACGCCAACTTTTCTCCCAAGATCCAAAAGTGTCATTTCACATGCAATCCGAAGGTTCTTTATTCTTTGCCCCATTTTTTCTATCATATTGAAATCCTCCCTATTTTATCGGTGTTTCCGTTTGGAAAAAATATTTATATTAAAAACTTTTCTATCATATTATAGCATATATTTGTCTTAAATGAAATAGATTAGTTAAATTTTTTTCTAAAATTATCATAAAAGCTATTTACAAATCCTAAAGGATAAAGTATAATGTAAGTGTCCTTTAAGACAAATAATTAAATCTTTTCAGTATATCATCTAAAGAATAGGAGGAATCGTATGCCCGATAAAATGATTAATAGCAATTTACTTAAAGCACAAATGACTTTATGCTGCGTTAATAGTGCGGCACTTGCTAAGGCTCAAAAATGGAGTTCAACAACAACTTATCGAAAAATTAATGGCAAAGTAGCTTTCACTGCTCCGGAAATTCAAGTTTGTTTCGAGTTGTTAATGCTTGATTCAAAAACAGCAAATGCAATTTTTTTTGATGACAAAATGTCCTAAAAGACAATTATGGAAAAGGAAAAAAGGGAATTTTTTAAAATTGTTGCAGATGAAAGCTACGCAAAAGAACAGGTTATGCTTGGGCGATTAAACAGTACGGCACAAATTTTTTATAAAAACTCAGATAATCTTCAAGCTTTTAAAGCTTGGAAAAAGAATAAGGAGGCTAATCACAATGAACCAAATTACAGTAAATCTTGACCTTACACAAGACACAATAAACGCTCTTCAATCATTGCTTGACGCACAAAAAAATGAAAGAAGTGAAATAGCAGAACAATTAACAGTTAATACTCAACCCGTAAACACTGTAAAAGACCGTACCCTGAAAAAAAATCCCGAAACAAAACCGGATAAAAGTCCTGAAAAAAAGCCCAATTTAGAAAATGAAGTTCAAGTAATTACTTTGACGGATGTTCGAGCCGTAGCGTTAAATCTTTCAAAAGCAGGAAAGCAAACTATTTTAAAAGAAATTTTTGCTAAGTATAACGCAGACAAACTTTCTGATATTTCTAAAGAAAACTACCCTGAGCTTATGGCAGATTTGGAGGCTGCTAATGGATAAGCACGCTTTATTATCAGCAAGCGGAGCAAGTAGGTGGCTTGCATGCCCGCCAAGTGCTCTTTTAGAATTACAATTTCCGAAACAAAGTAGTTCTTATGCGGAGGAAGGAACCGCAGCACACGAATTGTGCGAGCTAACAGCACAACAGCAGCTTGGCGAAATATCGCAAAAAAATTACGAAAGTAAACTGGCAAAATTAGCGAAAGGTCAATACTACAATGTTGAAATGTTGGAATGTGCTATTGATTACGGACGGTATATATATGAAACAGTAGATACTGCCAGATTTCATTGCCCCGACACACTTGTAGAGCTTGAAGTAAAAAATCTTGACTTTTCTGAATGGGCTCCCGAAGGTTTTGGTACAGGCGACTGTATTATTGTTTCCGATGACCTTTTAGAAATAATTGATTTTAAATATGGTAAAGGTGTTCGTGTAGAAGCAGAAAAGAATGCACAAATGCGTTTATATGCTCTTGGCGCTATCAAGCGTTACGGTGACTTTTATGACATTAAACGAGTACGCATGTCAATTATACAGCCTCGTATTAATCGCGAGCCCAGTATTGACGAAATAGAGGTCTCAGAACTTTTAGACTGGGCTGAAAATTATGTTAAACCCCGGGCCAAACTTGCGCATACAGGTAAAGGTAAGTTTTGTCCGAGTGAAGATACTTGTAAATTTTGCCGAGCAAAAGAACAATGCAAAGCTCGTACCGAAAAAAATCTTGACCTTTTTGATGAAGCACCAGACTTATTATTAATCACACCTGAAGAAGCAGGAAAAATTCTTGAAAAAGCAACCGATATACGTGCTTGGCTTACCGACCTTGAAAACATGGTTATGCGTTTACTTTTTGAAGGGAAACCTGTTGAAGGTTGGAAACTTGTCGAAGGTCGCAGTAACCGAAAATTTATTGATGACGATAAGGTAGTAATTGCGATGAAAGAAAACGGTTATGATGAAGCTTTACTTTTCGAACGAAAACTTCTCGGCATTACAGCTATGGAAAAGGCATTCGGGAAAAAAGCAATTGATGAAGTTTTAAAGGACTTGATTCATAAACCGCAAGGAAAACCAACTCTTGCAATAGCTAAAGACAAGCGTCTTGAATTTAAACCCGAGGAGTTAATCCTTGACGCATTTGACGAGGATTAATTTTATGAGACTACTTAAAAAACAGCAAAAACAAATATCGGCATCCTTTCAAATATTTACTTTGGGTTGCGTATTAGCCGTGAGCGTATATTTATCAATTGCGTATTTACATATTCAAAATAAATTATATTTGCCGAAAGAAGCAAAATCAATAGAAACATTTTCCGCGCCAATTACAAAGGTTTTTGCTACAACGCCCTTGCAACCAATAAAACCAGTATCGACAGCTTTCGTTGTTTCAGCATTGGACGTAGAACCAATTTTAGAAAATAAACCGGAAGTAATAAGCCTTGGAAATTTTACACTAACCGCATATTGCCCATGTGTAAAATGTTGCGAAATATGGAGTTCGGAACACCCATCCCGAATTGGGACAGATTACATACAAAAAACAGCAAGCGGTACAATCCCTTTAGCTGGAAAAACAATTGCAGTACGAAAAAATGTAATACCATTCGGTACAACCGTTATTATTTCGGGGCATGAATATATAGTGGAAGATACTGGAGGCGGGTTAAAAGAAAATGGCATTGACATATATTTTGATACACATGATGAAGCATTAAAATTTGGACGACAAACCGCAGAAGTTTTTATTAAAAATAATTAAAATTATAAGGAGATATTAATATGGCAAATTCAACACAAATTACAACCGGAAAAGTTCGTTTCAGTTATTGCAACCTCTTTACCCCGCGAGCAGTTCAAGAAGGTAGCCCCGCAAAATATAGCGTTACTTTATTAATCCCAAAAAGTGATAAGGCGACATTATCAAAAATTCAAAATGCAATTGAAGCCGCTAAAACCGTATATATCCAACGAAAATCCGGGAAAAAATTACCAAGCAATTTAAAGGATACTATCCACGACGGTGACGGTGAACGCCCAAACGGCGGTGAATTTGGCGATGAATGCAAAGGTCATTATGTTATAACTGTTAGTTCTAAAAATCCACCGGTTATTGTATATGCTGACAAAACACTTCTAACTAATCCGCAAGAACTTTTTTCAGGTTGTTACGGGCGTGCAATTATTAGTTTTTATGTATATGATACACAAGGAAATAAAGGAGTTTCAGCAGGTCTTAACGGCATTATGAAACTTTATGACGGTGAGCCATTAGGTGGCGGTGTTGTTTCGGATGACGACTGGGATGACGATTGGGAAGATGATTCGGATAACGATATTTTAGGTTAAACTTTATGAAAATTCTTAGTATTGATATTGAAACTTTTTCTTCGGTTTCACTTCAAAAATGCGGAGTTTATGCCTACGCCGAGAGCCCTGATTTTGATATTTTACTTTTCGGGTATGCCTGGGACGATGAACCGGCGCAAGTATTGGATCTTACTATCTGCCCATGCTTACCTCAGGAGCTCCAAAACGCGCTGTATGACCCAGAAATTTTAAAAACAGCATATAACGCTAACTTTGAACGCGTGTGTTTAAACGCGTATTTAGGAGCTACTACTCCACCGGAACAATGGCAATGTACGGCTGTTCGGTCCCGAGAACTTGGGCTCCCGGCAAGTTTAGGCGCAGTTGGTACAGTTATTGGTTTACCCGAAGAAAAACAAAAATTAAAAATCGGAAAAACGTTAATTCGATACTTTTCTATTCCATGTGCACCAACGAAAATAAATGGGCAAAGAACAAGAAATCTACCCGACCACGACCTTGATAAATGGAAATTATATATTGACTATAATCGACAAGATGTCGAAACCGAGAGAGAAATTCGTAAACGGTTGTCTCGCTTCCCTATTATTGAAACTGAGCAAGCTTTGTGGGTAGCTGATCAAAATATAAATGACCGAGGGGTTGGCGTTGATTCAATTTTTGCAAAAAACGCTGTTAAAATAGATGAAGTTATTAAAACCAGGTTGCTCAATCAAGCAAAAGAACTTACCGGGCTTGATAACCCAAAAAGTACCAGCCAACTTAAAACTTGGATTGAAAACATAGCAGGGATTGAAGTTACAAGTCTTAATAAAAAAGAAATTGTAAATGTTCGTGAAGCCGCGGATAATTTTGAAGTAAATGAAATGCTTGATATTCGAACAGGACTTACAAAAACGTCCATCGAAAAATATAATGCTATGCTCCGAACTGTATGTACTGACGGAAGAATCCGCGGTTTAACAATGTTTTACGGTGCAGCAAGAACTGGCCGATGGGCTGGGCGTCTTGTGCAAATGCAAAATTTACCACAAAATAAAATGCCCGAGCGTGACCTCGATATAGCACGTCAACTTGTAAAATCCGGCGATTTAACAACTCTTGAAATATTATATGATGATGTTTCAAATACACTTTCACAACTTATCCGTACAGCATTTATTCCTAAAAAAGGAAACCGGTTAATTGTTGCAGATTTTTCATCTATTGAAGCAAGAATAATTGCTTGGTTGGCTGGAGAACAATGGCGTCTTGATGTTTTCAATACGCACGGTAAAATTTACGAAACCAGTGCAGAACAGATGTTTCACCTTCCAGCGGGTAGTGTTGGAAAAAGTGACCCCATGCGGCAAAAAGGAAAAATTGCTGAACTTGCACTTGGCTATGGCGGTAGTGTCGGTGCACTTATTTCAATGGGCGCGTTAGACATGGGTTTAACAGAAAAGGAGCTCAAGCCTCTTGTATATAGTTGGCGTAACGCTAATAAAGCAATAACAAAATTTTGGTGGGACGCTGACGCAGCTGCAAAAGAAACCATATTACGAAATACACCAAGCTATTTAGAACACGGCATTTCCTTTAAAAAACAAGGGCCTCTTTTACGCTTAAAACTTCCAAATGGGCGGGAACTTTCCTATGTTAAGCCTACCGTTGTTGACGGAAATATTACGTATGAAGGAGCTGTCCAAAGTTCCGGAAATTGGGGGCGAATTGATTCTTACGGGCCAAAACTTGTGGAAAATATTGTGCAAGCAGTTGCCCGAGATTGTTTAGCCGAAATAATTATGAAAGTTGAAGCCGCAGGCTATCCGGTAGTTTTTCATGTTCATGACGAACTTATTTGTGAAGTGCCTGAAGACCAAGCGGAAGAAGCTCTTAAAAATGTTCTTACTCTTATGAAACAGCCTCTTTCATGGGCGCCCGAGCTTCCGCTCAAAGGGGACGGTTATCAGTGCGAATACTATAAAAAAAGTTAATAACTTATGATAAAAGGAGATAAACATGGAGCTTGAAAAGTTTAACACTATTGTGAGAGCACAAATACAACAGTGTTTTGATACTCTCGAACTCAAAAACCGCGAATACACATTCGGAAATGACCGATTAGAGCATTTTAAAAATACAGCTATTGAACACGAAATAACTCCAAGACAAGCACTTTGGGGAATGGCGTCAAAGCATATTACATCTATAAGTAGTATGTGTAAAAATAACATCAATAATACCGAACTTTGGACTGAAAAAATTACTGACAGTATTAACTATTTGCTTTTACTTCAAGCATTAATTACAGAGGAGTGTGAAAATGAATAATATTGAAATTCATATTATTAATCCAGAAACTATTAAAGAGGCTGAAAAAATGATGGTTTGCTCAGCGCGTTTAACACAATGTGGGCACAAAATTCATAATATGCAAGATTTTATTAATTTATATGAAAAAGATTATACGGAAGAAACTGTGCGTAACATGGTAAGCCTTCCCCACCCGACAATACAAAAGTTTGGAGTTATAAATATTGTCATTGTAGGCGCAAGTCGACGTTTTTTATCGCAAATCACACGGCACCAGAATGAAGTTAAATTTATGTCCGCTTCATTACAATATAGCGACTATTCAGGCGTATCTGATTTTGTGGTACCCTATGAAGTTTTAAAACAAGGAGAAGCTGCCGAAAAACGTTATCTTGAAACATGTAAAAAAGCTATGCAAGAATACAGTTTTTTTATCGAGCAAGGTGTTGATAATGACTCCGCTGGGTATATGGCTCCGCAAAGCTTAAGAAATGTTTTAATTATTAGCGCGACGCCATATCAGTGGAAACATATGATAGCTCAGCGAACTTGTCGGCGCAATACAACAGAAACACGCTTTGTTATGCTTCGTATTTGGGAACAATTATATAACGTAAATCCTTTTATATTTGAAAAAGCTGGACCGCCTTGCTTATATAATTCTTGCCCTGAAGGAAAAATGAGTTGCGGAACAAAAATATTAGCCATAAACAATACCCCGATTGAATGCATTAACGCAGATTTTTCTCTTTTATGATAAAATAAAAATTGTATTACGGAGAATATATATGATTATAAAATGGTATACATTAACTAAATATCCAAAATATGAGATTAATCGTCTGGGACAAATTCGAAAAAAAAAAACAAAACGAGTATTACAACCTTTTGACGATAAACGCGGGTATTTACGGGTAACTCTTAATAATAAAAATGTTAAAATACATATTTTGGTAGCTACAACATTTTTATCGAGCCCCGAAAATTTACCAGTTGTTAATCATAAAACTGGTAACAAATACGACAACCGAGCTTCGCAGCTTGAATGGTGTTCTCAATCGGAAAATATTAAGCATGCTTGGGCTTTGGGTCTACGCAAGAAAAGAAAAAATCTATAGCTCTAATATTTATAATTATTATATTGAATGAAGGAGGCTATTTTGATAGAGGAAATTAAAGTTGTTTATACTTGCGAAAAATGTGGAAAAGTATCAATCAACAAAGAAGACATAACGGAATGCGAAGAATATCACATAAATAATTTCAAACCTAAAAAAAGAATTCTTTATGTTACAAATTTTGATGAAAAAATGAAGTTTGCTTTTATTAAATTACAACGCCCTGATGACTTTCCTTATACGTCTTTTATGTCACCCGAAGGGCTATATATAAGTTTTGAAGGTGAAGGATACGGAGTGTTTATTAGGGATATAATATTTTATTGTGGTGATGTAGAAAGGGTTTTACTATTTTTATATTATGCAAAGAAACGCCAAAGCATTTATGCGTATAAATTACAAGGAATAATAGATTATATAGAAAGTTTATAATAATTGTAAATTGAAAAAGCATATTCAAAGATTTTAAGTTGAAAACAGAAAAAATAATATTAATAATGACGGAGGATAATGAAATGATGGATAATGAAATGACGGATAATGAAATAGAGGATAATGAAATGATGGATAATGAAATGACGGATAATGAAATAGAGGATAATGAAAACGCGCGGTATCTCGATAGGGTACAAGCATTAGAACTTTGCAACAAAATGATTCCCCTTTTAAGTGAATTAAAAAATACGGCAGAATTAAACATAACTGAACCAAAATATTTTATAAATGTGACGGAACAAAGAGCTTATTTAGATGCGTTAAGTAAAAGTCTTACGCCATTGTTCGCTGTTATCGGAGACTTTCATGAACTGTACGGAAGGATAGGGTATGATATGTACGGACGATAATAAATATATTGCAGAAATCGATAAAATAGTTTGATATTAAAATTGTGGACGGAAAGAGGAAAAAAACATGCCCATAATCGAATCAATCCCAACACAACTAATAAGCCTGTGCATATTGATTGTTAATGTTTTCAGTTGATATCGATGTGGCGGAAGGGAAAAAATGATAGAAAATAAAAATGAAGCTCAGGATTACACGAAATACAAAAAGAAAAAAACAATAAAATTGATAAATGATAATTATCAAAATTATAAAAAATACAATATACCAAGAGCTCAATTAGTAATAGCAGATATACCTTATAACTTAGGTGATAAAGCTTATGCTTCGAATCCTGTTTGGTACATAAACGGAGACAACAAGCAAGGTGAAAGCAAAAAAGCGAAAAAGTCATTTTTTGATACTGACGGAAATTTTAAAATAGCGGAATACATGCACTTTTGCAACAGATTGTTAAAACCTGAACCAAAAGAAACAGGCAAAGCCCCGGCGATGATTGTTTTTTGTGCCTTTGACCAAATCCCAATGGTAATTGAATACGGTAAAAAGTATGGGTTTAAAAATAATTATCCTTTGATTTTCATAAAAAACTATTCAGCTCAGGTATTAAAAGCAAACATGAAGATTGTAGGAGCAACTGAATACGCTGTTGTATTATACAGGGATAAATTACCGAAATTTAATAATAATGGGAAAATGGTTTTTAATTGGTTAAATTGGGAAAAAGACAATCGAAAAATATATCCCAAAATTCACCCAACACAAAAACCCGTTGCATTATTAAAAAGATTGATTGAAATATTTACCGATGAAAACGAAGTTGTTATTGACCCTGTAGCAGGAAGCGGCACGACATTACGAGCGTGTATGGAATTAAATCGTAATTGTTATGGTTTTGAAATCAAGAAAGAATATTGCAATAAAGCCAATGAGGTGATGTTAAAATATAAAGAAACATAAAAGGAGTGATTGATGGACACCTTGAAAAATAACGCCGAATTTCAAGCAATTCTTGAAAGACTTGGTATGACATTCGAGCAATTCTTGGAAACAATTAATAAAATTGTTGATGCATTAATTAAGGCATGGAAGATAATCAAAGAATTTCTCAGCGAATACTTCAACACAATATTCAAAGCAGCGGCACGAAAACCAAAGTATTGCTACTATTACAAATATGCAAAGAAACAACGAATCCGGAACAAATACTGGAATATACTACTTCGGGATGCTTTGCGATATATGGCGAAAGACGCAAAATAGCAGAACCTGTTTGTTTTAATAAAAATAATTATTATGAAGCAGAAAGGAACGAAACCTATTTATGACGCACTTACCTTTTCCTGATAAAAAATATAAAACAATTTACGCCGATCCGCCATGGATGGAACAAGGTGGAGGTAAAATCAAGCGTGGAGCGGACAAGCATTACAAATTAATGAAAACGATTAATATTTGCAAATTACCTGTATCTGATATTGTTGAAAATAACTGTCATTTGTATTTATGGATTACAAATAATTTTCTTGCAGACGGTTTGAAAGTCATCGAAGCCTGGGGCTTTAGATATATAACTTGTATTACATGGATAAAGGATAGGCAAGGTTTGGGGCAATACTTTAGAGGTATCACAGAGCATTGTTTATTTGCGATTAAAGGCAACTTGCCCTACAAGATAATTGACGGAAAACGTAAGCAAGGCAAAACTGGTTTTTATGCAAATAAAAAAGCGCATAGCAAAAAACCTAATGAAATGCGAAAAATGATTGAAACCGTGTCATATACGCCTATGATAGAGCTATTTGCACGTGAAAAAGTCGATGGCTGGGATGCGTGGGGCAATGAAATATAAAAACTTAAAGGTATAAAAATATGCAAGATGATAAAAATTACGAACGGAATATACCCATATACACTGTTGACAAAAGTGAACCGCTTAGCAATACAGAAAATTTCGGAAAGAAATTGGAAAACTTTTTTATAAACGCGGTATTTGATGTAGTTGAAATTCTTGAGACAATACTTATTATATGGATAAACTTTGTAGAAAATCATAAGTACACGATACTTGTATTTGGAGTAGCTATTATACCTATCATTTTAGCGGTTTATTTGACAATAAAAACATTTTAAATTAAAGAAAGAGGTATAAACTTGAAAATTGAAATTATTGACATGGGAGCTACCGAGCAAAATCGACTCCCAAAACGCGCACACCCACAGGACGTTGGAGCTGATGTATTCGCGCCTCGGAGTTTTAATCTTGAAAGCGGTTGTACGGCAAAAGTAGCTCTCGGTTTCGGTGTGAAAATTCCAAATGGGTTTGCCGGATTTGTCGTCCCGCGCGGAAGCATGGCCCAGGCAGGTATTACTTGCCAGCTTTGCCCGATTGACTCTTCATATACCGGCGAAATTCATGCGGTTATTACAAATGGACGCCACGATTCATTTTACATAACTAAAGGTGACAGAATTGGGCAGCTGGTCATTATACCGTGTGTTATTGCGGATTTTGTTACCGAACCACTTGAAGAACGCGGTTCGAATAGTTTTGGTAGCACAGGAAAATAAAGAAAAGGTTGCGAATGATATGAGACTCGGTAAAGATGAATACTATTTAAAAATAGCTGAAGCTGTTGCTTTCCGGTCAACATGCCTTCGGCGTAAATACGGAGTTGTAATCGTTAACAATGACGAAATAATTGCGACAGGTTATAACGGTTCACCGCGTGGGGAATTAAATTGTTGTGATTTAGAAAAATGTTATAAAGATAATCATTCTAAGCCGATAAATGAACGATCGGCAATTCACGGAACGCAATACGGAGTTTGTGTCGCTGTTCATGCCGAGCAAAACGCCATTATATCGGCTGCAAAAAAAGATTTACAAAATGCCGTTTTATATCTCGCGTGTTTAAGTGAAGATGTGAACCCGGCACCTTGTAATTTTTGCGACCGAATGATTAAAAACGCAGGAATTGTTAAAGTTGTTACGAAAGGGTGTATAAAATGAGTTTACCTGCAGCTAACGTAAAATACGATGGTTCTTTAACACTAGCTACTGCCAATTCGCGAAAAAGTACATCCTGGAAAAATCAAGATATTTCTTGGGGGCAACTTGCGTATAGACTTTCAATAACTCAACGTACAGCTGAAACACAAAACGAATACAGTTCAATGCCCAGAGCTAAAAAAGACGAAGCCAAAGATGTCGGGGGTTTTGTGGGTGGCTCTCTTCGCAATGGGCGACGTAAAGCCGAGTCAATTATCCACCGGCAACTTTTAACGCTGGATATTGATTCAATACCGCAAGGTGATGACCCGTGGCCAACAGTAACAATGGTTATAGGTTGCGCTGCCGTTTTATATAGTACGCATTCACATACATTAAAAGCCCCGAGACTTCGTTTAGTTATTCCGCTTTCGCGGCGAGTATCGCCCGATGAATATGCGGCGGTATCTCGGCGTATTGCCGGAGATATTGGTATTGACCAATGCGATGACACTACATATGAAGCGCACAGATTAATGTATTGGCCGTCTTCTTCGATCGACGCAGAATATCGTTATGAAATTTCGGATAACCCGTGGCTTGATGTGGATGAACAACTTGCGCGATATAAAAATTGGCACGATACAAGCGAATGGCCCGTTTCAAATCGTAAAACCGAAATAATGCGAAATCTTGCAAAAAAACAAGGAAATCCGCTTGAAAAACCTGGCGTTGTCGGTGCATTTTGCCGTGTATATTCGGTAGAAGACGCAATTACACAATTTCTTTCGGAAGTATATACGCCCAGTGTTATGGAATACAGGTATGACTATGTCCCGGCGGATTCTTCTGCGGGGTTAGTTATTTATGATGATGGAAATTTCGCATATTCACACCATGCAACAGACCCAATTTGCGGAAAATTATGTAATTCTTTTGATTTAGTAAGGCTTCATCTTTTCGGCGATCAAGACGACAATTCTACGCAAAGTGTTCCAGTAAATAAATTACCGTCTTTTATATCAATGAGTGAACTTGCTATTGACGATTTAGAAGTGCGGCGGAATTTGACTGAATATAAGCTTAAAGAAATATCTGAAGCTTTTGACGAAAATGAAGATACCGATTGGCTAAAACAACTTCAAATGACGTCTAAAGGGAAAATCGCACCAACAATTGATAACGCCTTTATTATTATTACCCATGAACCTACTTTTCGCGATAAATATTTTTATGATGAATTTCGGGAACGTCCGGTTGTTTGCGGAGACCTCCCCTGGATAGCGTTTTCCGATCGATCCAGTGATATATGGACGGATTCAGATGATTCAGGTACCCGAAGATTGCTTGAAAAAAAATATAGTCTTGATAGTGTGATAAAAATCCGTGACGCAATCGATCTTGCAATGCTAAAAAAACGAAAACACCCGGTACGGGAATACCTTAACGGGCTTCAATGGGACGGATTAAAACGTGCAGACACTTTATTTGTGGACTATCTCGGCGCAACTGACGACCACTACACTCGAGAAGTTACGCGTAAAGCACTTGTCGGGGCCGTTGCTCGAGTTATGGAGCCGGGTTGTAAACACGACCATACGCTCGTACTTATCGGCCCGCAAGGGTGCCGAAAGTCAACTACTTTAGCTAAACTTGGGAAAAATTGGTTTTCTGATTCGCTATATACACTCTCCGGCAAAGACGCATATGAACAACTTCAAGGATATTGGATTATTGAAATGAGCGAAATGGTGGCTACACGTAAAGCTGAACTTGAACAAATTAAACAATTTATGTCAAAACAATCAGATAATTACCGGGCGGCATATGCTCGCCGAACGCAAGAACACCCACGGCAATGCGCGTTTTTTGGAAGTACGAATGATGATGAATTTTTAAGAGACTCAACCGGAAGTCGCCGATTTTGGCCGGTACCTGTAACCGATGTCGGGCGAACAAGAACCGACAATCTGACTACTGAAATTATTGACCAGATATGGGCTGAAATTGTTGTAAGATATAACGCCGGTGAGTCATGGTATTTAAGTGAAGAAGCCGAAATTATTGCTCGAGCAAGACAAGCGGCCCACACAGAAGTAAACGGCAAGCAAGGTAAAATTGAGACCTTCCTTGACACCATGTTGCCAAAAGACTGGGATAACCGAGAACTTGATAACCGGCTCATGTTCTATAATGGTGGATTCGGAGAAGACGAAAAAGGAACCGAAATACGAAGCCAAATATGTGCGATAGAATTATGGTGTGAGCTATTTAAAGGTGATTTAAAAACATATACGCAAGCACAGGCCCGGGAGCTTACGAGTATTATGCGACAGATAAAAGGATGGAAATATTATGGTTCTGCTTATTGCGGTAAGTTTTACGGAAAGCAAAGAATTTTTGTCCGAGAAGGTTATTTTCGGTCAAATCTACCAGAAAGTACTATTTTTGATTCTTTGTCATAAAAAGCGGTTACGACCGAGTACGACCGATAACAACCGACGTCGGTTGTTGAAAAAAGGTAGGCGTACCAGTACTTTCAGGCATTTACGACCGATACAACCGATTTTACCTATAAACTATATAAAATTAGAGGGTATAGGTATAAATATCCTTATTAATAACAGTAATATTATATACTAATATCCTCTAATACCATATAGTGTTATAGGATTTATCGGTCGTATCGGTCGTAAAACACCGAGAAAAGCAGTCGTGGCAAGGCTTTGGGCTTACGACCGATAATTTTACCCTCGGTCGTAAATAAAAATAAAAAGCTAAGAAAAGGTAGTGTTAGCAGGTCTTTAGGTTTACGACCGACGTCGGTCGTAAGAACGGAGGCATTTTATAAAAAGGGGTTCTGTTAGTTATGCACGAAAAAACGTTTGAAAAGTATGTATGCGAGAAAATACGAATGCTCAACGGAAGAGCGTTTAAATGGGTATGCCCGGGGTTAGTAGGTGCGCCAGATCGTATTTGTATTTTTCCCGGTGGAAGAATTATTTTCATAGAATTAAAACGGCCCGGGCATAAAGACGGTATGAGTGAAAAACAAAAAAAGTTTTTCCAAATTTTAAAAAATCTGGATTGTGACGTTCGGCGAATTGGTGAAAAAGATGAATTCAAAAAATTAATGGAGGACTTCGGTTATGAAATATGAGCCGTATGACTATCAAAAATACGCTGAAAAATTTATACTCGAAAATCTTGGGGCCGGGCTTCTGCTTGATATGGGAATGGGAAAAACAGTAACAACTTTATCTGCTATTGAGAAATTGGTACGAGATAGCTTTGAAATTTCGAAAGTATTAATTATTGCACCTTTAAAAACAGCAGAGGAAACTTGGCCTGTCGAATTAGCCGAATGGGAACATTTGTCCGGCTTGGAGTATTCCCTTGTACTCGGAAGTGAAAAAGCGAGAGTTGCGGCTTTAAATAAAAGAGTTGACCTTTATATAACAAATCGAGATAATATTGTTTGGCTTGTAAACTATTATAAAAAAAATTGGCCTTTTGAAATGGTTGTTTTTGATGAACTATCATCTTTTAAGTCTAGTAAATCATTGCGTTTTCGAGCAATGAAAAAAGTTCGGCCCTTTATTAAACGTGTTGTAGGGTTAACCGGTACACCGACACCAAACGGATTACTTGATTTATGGTCGCAAGTTTATTTACTTGATCAAGGAGAAGCATTAGGAAAGACGTTAACAGGTTATCGGGATAAATATTTTATACCTGATAAACGAAATGCAACAACAATTTTTTCGTGGAAGCTAAAACCTTTTGCAGAAGAAGAGATATATGAAAAATTAAAAACTTGTTGTATAAGTATGAACAGCACTGATTATTTAAATCTTCCAGAACGGCTTTATATAAAGCACGAAGTTACATTACCGGAAAAAGTTAAAAAGCAATATAAACACTTGGAACGCGAAATGCTTTTGCCCTTCGCAAACGGGGATATTGATGCGGGGAGCGCAGGAATTTTAGTTAATAAACTCATGCAATTATGCGGCGGAGCCGTATACGATGAAAATCATAATGTAAAAGAATTTCATGATAAAAAACTTGAAAAATTGGAACAGCTTATTGAGGAAGCAAATGGGCAATCTGTTTTAATTTTTTACGCGTATCAGCATGAACGAGATAGAATATTAAAAAGGTTTCCGCAAACTGTTGAAGTCAAAGAAAATGGTGCTATTTCAAAGTGGAATGCTGGTGAAATACCCATATTATTAGCACACCCTGCAAGTGCAGGGCACGGATTAAATCTACAAAAAGGCGGGCATATCGTTATTTGGTATAATTGGACGCACAACCTTGAATGGTATCAGCAAGCAAATAAGCGGTTACACCGACCGGGGCAAAAAGAAATTGTTTTAGTACATCATATCGGAATTAAAGACGGGCTTGACTTACAAATTTTAGATAGTGTACTTACAGGGAAAGCAAATGCACAAGAATATTTATTAAAAGCACTTCGGGCAAAAATACAGGAGGAAACAATATGACACAAGAACAACTTGATTTTATAATCAATGACCCAAAAACTTTTTTGCTTCGAAGTGGCAAACTAAAAGCCCGCATTACTGCTAAACGTGAACGTATTAAAGAATGGCAAAGTCTTGCCGAACAGATAACCGCGCCGTTAAGAGTAGACGGTGGAAGCAGTGGCTCCGGGTATGCACAAAGTACTATTGAAAACGCAGTTTGTAATATAACCGATTTAGAAAATGAAATACTGGAAGAAATAAAAACGCTTATTTCAATTGAACAGGAAATAGACGCCGCCATTAATGAATTAGTTGTTGACACGCGTTATAAATCTATATTAGAAATGAAATACTTAAATGGATATAGTTGGCGAAAAATAGGTTTCAAATTATATTATAGCGAAGACTGGGTTTGTCGGCTACACGGAGCAGCTCTTCAAGCAATGAAGAAAAAAGCGAAAAGTGTTCGTGTTTAGTCGGTTAGATATGCGATATAATACATAATAGAGATATAGAAAAATCCCTGATAAATAATTAGGGATTTTTATTTTATATAAATTATTAAGTAATTTTATAGTAATTGTGGCCCTTGCGGAACCTCAGCGTATACTTAAAAGGTATCGATGCAATAACTTTTTTACCAAAGTTGTGTAAAAGTTCGGCTGAAATCTGTTGCTCCAGCATTTTTATTCAGTCGAGTTTATTATATATCCATGTTTTTCTGCGGTTGCGATAAAATTAATTATATTATTTTTGTGCCATTGGTTACAAACCGCAATTTCGCAATCAGATAATCGAATTGGGGTTTCTGTATAATATCGTTTATAATTTTTAAAGTTGGAAGCGTCTGCGAAGTTTAATAATTCAATAACGCCATAAGGGCCTTGTATTTTATCAGGAAAAACTTTTTTAAGCTCCTCAAAAGAAATATACGGGTGCTGCGTAACATAGTGGGTAATAATTTCAAGCACAAGTTGACTTTTTGGTAAGTTACCCCTTCCCTCACCTAAAAAGTTCCAAGTATATTTTGTTTTGTCAGGCCCGGAGGAATTTGCCAAAAACAAAGACGCTTTTTGCACGGTATCTTGTTCTTCTTCATCCAAAAAGTCGCTATCGCTAATTGTAAGCATTGCGGCTATTAATAATTCTTTATGCTTATCCCAAAAACGAAGAAGCAAATCGCGTTCTTCTTTACTTATTGCCATAATAATGTCTCCCCCTTTTTGTTGAAGATCCGGAAGCCCGAGGGTAAACAGGTAATCGTCAAGGTACCTCTTTACAGGTCCTTCCGGGGCTTGATTATAACAAGGTGTAATAACGTAGTCCGAAAGATATTGATAGTTAAGTTGTATAAATTTTTTAGACACACATTCTGGTTCAATTAACGCTTCGTATTTGCGATTATTTAAAGGGGTAAGATAAATGCTTAATAAAAGTCCTCGCTCGGGCAGCGATTGCTTTAAAGACGTCTGATAACGTTCTGTTTGAGAGTCGTGTTCCAACGATTCTACTTTATTTTCAACAACAATAATTAACGGATACTCGTTTTTATTAAACGCTATGGTGCCGGAAATATAAATATCAAGACGCCCGGTATCAATATATTTTTCTCTTTCGACAACAATATCCGATAATGTATAATTACTCGTAATTATATTAGTAAGAATATTCGGTGCGATTTTACCAAAAGCATGTGGTAATGAATTACAAACGAATGCAAGTGCTTCAAGCAATTTTCGCAGAGGAAATTCTCCAAGATTATGATTGTTCTTTTTTGGCTTTGGCGTTAAAAGCCACGCTAAAAAGTTACTATGTGTATTTTCATGCCGGGAAACGCCAAGTGCATTAAAGATTGACGGTTGTGAATAATAGGTAGTAAGCTCTTTATATTCAGAACTATTAACAAAATCAAGTATTTGTTTATTTCGAACCGCTAACTGATTCATTGATGAGTACTCCTAAATCATATACATTTTCACGGTAGAGTATAACATAATTTTATATAAAAATCAATAAAAGCTAAGGAGGTAAGCCATATGGCAAAAATGACGGAAAGACAAAAAAAATTTTGTGATGAATATTTAGTTGATCTTAGCGCTAAGCACGCAGCGATTCGTGCGGGTTATTCAGCAAAAACTGCGGCTGAAATTGCTTATGAAATGTTACGAAAACCATGTATAGAAGAATATATCGCAACCCGTATGGCTCAGCTTCAAGGAAAATGTGTTGCCAGTATAGACGAAGTGTTACAGTATTTAACAAGCGTTATGCGCGGAGACGGAACAGAAGAAGTTACAGTTGTCGAAAGTTCCGGAGTAGGTTTTTCAAGTGCGCGAAATATTGAAAAAGCGTTGGCCCCAAAAGATCGTATAAAAGCAGCAGAACTTATCGGTAAAAGGTACGGAATGTTTAATTTTGATGATAAACGATTAGAACTTGAGAAACAACGATTAGATTTAGAGTATTTAAAAGTTGAAGCTACACAACAAGTAAATCAAACTGAAACCGCGAGTACAAATTTTATCGACGCATTAAATGAAACTTCCGAGACTGTTTGGCCCAAATCGGAAGATGAAAACGAGTAGAGGTGTAAATGCCAGCTATAGATTATAAGACGCGCCGAGCACGAATTTCTGAAGCTATTAAACAGCATAATATTTCTAAAAATAAAGGAGTTTCGTTTGAGTATAAACCTTTTAGCGTAAAACAAAAACAGGTATTGACTTGGTGGCTACCAGCTTCACCTGTAAAGGACAAAGACGGTATTATAGCAGACGGAGCGATACGTGCAGGAAAAACAGTAGCCCTTTCACTTTCTTTCGGTTTATGGGCAATGAATATGTTTAACAATCAAAACTTTTTAATTTGCGGAAAAACTATCGGAGCATTGCGACGGAACGTGATAAAAGATTGGAAAAAGCAAATGGCCGCTCAAGGTTTTTCAGTACATGATAGATTATCGGACAATATAATAACAATACGGTATAGTAATATAAGTAATGATTTTTATTTATTCGGAGGTTCTGACGAACGAAGTCAAGATTTAGTACAAGGTATTACTGCGGCGGGAGCGTTGCTTGATGAAGTAGCTTTAATGCCGAAGTCTTTTGTAGACCAAGTTGTCGGGCGTTGTTCGGTAGCAGGTTCGAAATTTTGGTTTAACTGTAATCCAAGCTATCCGAGACATTGGTTTAAAACTGAATATATTGATAAATTAAGTGATAATATTGAAAAAACAGATGATACAGATTTACAAAGCAATATTCAATTAAAAAATATCTTACGGTTGCAATTTACAATGGATGATAATCTTTCACTTGATGAAAAAGTCAAAGAAAGATACAAATCCATGTTCACAGGTGTTTTTTATCGTCGTTTTATACTGGGGCAATGGTGTGCCGCCGACGGTTTAATTTATGACAGCTTTGATGAACAGATACATACCTATAGTGAAGAACCGAAAATCAGAGGTGAAGTTCGGCGGTATATCTCAGTTGACTATGGAACATCAAATCCGATGTGTTTTTTAGAAATACTTGATGACGGTGATATAGCAAGGGTTAATTCCGAATATTATTATTCATCTAAAGAAAAAGGAAGACAAAAAACTGACGCAGAATATGCTGATGATTTTGTTGAATTCGCAGGAAGCCGTGATAATGTTATGTGGGTTGTAGTTGACCCGTCCGCGGCGAGCTTTAAAACGGAACTACAAAAAAAAGGTTACCGTGTAAAAGACGCAGACAATAGCGTTCGTGACGGAATATCCAAAGTAAGTACAATGTTTGCGTTAGGTAAACTGTTAATTAATAAAAAATGTAAATATCTCATATCTGAATTACTCGGATATGTTTGGGATGAAAAAGCAATTGAACATGGCGAAGAACGCCCCGTAAAAGTCGCAGACCACGCTTGTGACGCATTACGTTATGGAATTTCGACCGTTATATTTAAAATATGGCGGTTTATGAAACAAAAAAATATGGAGGAAACATAATGAGTAAAGAAATATTACCGTCTGACAGCGGAAGACAGAATCGATATGATAAAGCACCTGTTATACCTTTAAAATATCTACATGAAGACGGAAGCATAACATCCCCTGATATTGGCTCGGTAAATACCGTAGTATTACCGCCGTCATCGGATAGAGTGGATTTATATAATCAATCAGCATCTGAAGCTGTTAAATATTTGTTACCAAATGGCAGTGTAATTGGCGGAACAAGCTTAATGGAAACCTTGCTTGATAGCGTAAAACCAAAAATCGAAATGCACATCGGAACAATCGGACGCAGAGAAACCGAAACAAAGCAAGATGGAATATTCGCAAAAATTCCAACTCCCGAATTATTACGGGACGGTGATATTGTATATATGCGGCACAGTACACGCAGGGCTACACACAGTATGTATCGAAACGTTAAGTTCGGCAAAAACAAAACAATGCGGATAATTAACAATGACCATAAAGCAGCACCAGGTGGCAATCCATGGTTTGATAACTACGCTCCGATAATAAACCCTATTTCTTTATCTGTTCAAAACGGAAAAGAATATCGATGGGTTAAAACAGGTGAAATACCGAACAGTTCCTTGGTTAAAATGGATACAACTAAAATATGGGTCGGAAATCAGAATCGACGTACAAATCCGTCAGGTGACGGAGCGGGCGGTAGATTTACAGGTGAAAACATGGACACTACAATTCTTGATTTTGTAATAGTAAGAAATAAAGTTATTATAGCAGAAAGTAATAAATGGTTATGTAAATTTATCCATTTTAGAAATGGTGAATATAGAATTAGCAGTCAAGGCATTTAAATATAATACCGCAAAGCCTTTTTGAAACTTGGAGCAATCATGTGTCGAGTCATTTAATTTAGTTTGATTGTATATGTCGGGTCTTTTGACTTGATATTATCAAACTGTATATTATCGGACTTGGTACAAGCATACACCGAAGCCAATGCTGCGGTTGCGGCTTTGGTGCTTCCATGCTCCGAGTTTCAAAGAGGCTTTGCATTTTAACGCTGTTAAGCGTTATTTTTATGCTGAAAGGAGGAAAAGTTTGAATGTCAAAAAGGCGAAATCGTATAAAACAAAAAGATGGCGTTGATAACGTTAAACCGACAACACAAAATCAAGACAGGTCACCGATACCCGGGGCTTTAACTTTAGATGCTTTTTCCAATCCGCTTGCAAGGTTGGGAGCAGGAACGCCTGACGCAATGCAATTTACGCAGTATATGCGTCAAAACCTAACGGCTCAATACAATACCCTAACTAATCTGTATCGTGAAAATTGGGTTGTTAAACGCTTGATAGACGTTATACCTGAAGACATGACAAAATCATGGTATCGTATAAAATCTCAATTACCTCCTGATAGTAAACAGCAAATAACAAGGCTTGAAAGAAAAACACGAATACGCGAACGTGTGCTTGAAGGTTTAAAATGGGGGCGTTTATACGGCGGAGCGGTAGGCGTAATCATAATCGACGGGCATGATGATATATTAGACCAGCCGTTAAATTATG
>JGI994J12354_10001585_pt1 | contig 22993 bp, 16 predicted proteins | sample IntmicLarv3ML3BL_FD_12354 | JGI IMG/M metagenome (IMG submission 12354) | reverse complement strand
GGAAATCTAGACCCAGGGGCGACCGGTGATGTTGATTTGATGGTGATGGGAGTTGCTGAGACAACTGACGATGGAACAGTCAAAATTCGCATTACTTACGAGGATAAAGACGGCAATATAAGCAATTACGAAGATACATGTACAATCTTTGTTGCGCCGATGGTAGAACAAGGTGAAGTATACCTTGATGAAGACATGGAGATGATAGAAGATGGTGCAGGTGGAGGCTTAGCCCTAGGTATACCGTCAATAATTGGCATTGTTGTTGGGGTAGTGGCAGTAGTCGCAGTTGCAGTTGGCATTATTAAGTATAAACGCAAGAAGGAAGAGGATTTCGCAGATGAGTTTTTGGGATCTGATAAGGATGAGCGGAAGTAATCTGTTCAAACGTAAACTTAGAACTATATTGACTATTTTGGGTGTTGTCATTGGGACAGCATCCATTGTAGTAATGATTTCTCTAGGATTAGCACTTAACCAGATGGTTTTATCAGAGATTGGTAGCAACAGCAGTTTAACTAAGATTACAGTCACGACGATGGGTGGTGGCATGATGTCTTATGGCTCTGAAGAGGATGAAGGTGAAGAGCGGGGGTTTACTGATGAAACTGTCGATGAGTTTCGTAACCTTGACTATGTTAAAGCTGTTTCGCCAGTGCTTAATCAGTCTGCTATAGCTATCCAAGGGAGATATATGGCGGACTTCCAGCTGACGGCGGTTACTAGAGAGTATCTGGAAAGTATGGATTTGGAATTTACTGAAGGTGGTGTACCAGCAGAAGGTGAAGAGTTACAAGTTCTGTATGGTTCGCAGATTGGCACATGGTTCTACGACCCCAAAAGTGACATGGGCGGTATGTGGGATATGTGGGATGAAGACGGTGAGCCAGTCATTAATGTTGATATGAATAAGCCGTTTTACTATGTTTTTGATACAAATGCGTATTACGATTCGTTGTATGGTTCGTATGATGATGATAGCGGAAACACACAGTCAAGCAGGCCACCTAAGAAATATATTATCGAAACAGCGGGGCTTTTGGCAGGCGGAGAATATTCAGAGAGTAGCCATGACATTTACTGTGATATTGATGCATTACTACCAATTCTTAAGCGGACGTTTCGTAACAAGGCGATACCGGGACAACCAACGAGCAAATCGGGAAAAGCATACAAAGAAATTTATTATTCAGATATATTCATAACTGTTGATAAGATGGATAATGTAACGGCGGTTCAAGAAGAATTAAAGCAGATGGGTTACCAGACGTATTCGCCCATTGAGTATATTGAGTCATATCAAAGGCAGTTTGCGACTATTCAGTTAGTGCTTGGTTGTATCGGTGCTGTGTCTTTGTTAGTTGCGGCGATTGGGATTGCTAATACGATGATGATGTCTATTTACGAGCGGACTAAAGAGATTGGGGTTATCAAGGTTTTAGGTTGTAGCCTTTCTAATATTAGGACATTATTTTTGATGGAAGCGGCTTTCATCGGTTTTATTGGTGGGGCAGCAGGTTTAGGGTTGAGTTATGGGATATCGTGGTTACTCAATCGGTTCGGTGCGACATTTATGGGTGAGATGATGTATATGAGCACCGAGGGTGCCGTGGCATCTTATATACCATTATGGCTCTCGGGGATGGCATTGGTTTTTGCGATGTTAATCGGTATGATTGCGGGATTTTTCCCAGCGTTGCGGGCGATGAAGTTAAGTCCTCTAGCCGCCATTCGTTCAGAATAGGAGATATATTTTATTGTGAAAAGTCTAGGCGATGATATTAAAAATGACAATTATAAACAAGTATATCTTTTGTATGGCGAAGAAGCGTATCTACGCAAGCAATACAAGAACAAATTGTTAAAAGGAATTAATCCTAGTGATGACACGATGAATTGTAGTTATTTTGTGGGCAAAGGGATTGATATCAATAAAGTTATCGATTTAGGTGAGACGATGCCGTTTCTGTCTGAACGCAGAATTATTGTGCTTGAGGATAGTGGTTTTTTCAAAAGCCAATGCGAGGGTTTACCAGAATATCTTACAGAAATGCCAGAATATTTGCATATGATATTTATTGAGTCGGAAGTTGATAAGCGCAATCGGTTATTTAAAGCAGTTGGAAAAGTTGGCAGAGTGACAGAGTTTACCACTCAAGATGACCGTCGCTTGGCGCAATGGATATTAGGGAAATTCAATAAGGAAAATAAAAAGATTACCGCCAAGGATATGGAACTTTTGCTTTCTAAGACCGGTAATGATATGAGCAATATCGAAAAGGAAGTTGAGAAATTGCTTTGTTTTTGTATGGACCAAGAGATGGTCGATGCCAAAGCTATTGAGGCGATATGTACCACCCAGATTAGCAATAAAATTTTCGATATGATTAGAGCGATGTCGGAAAAGCGGCAACAGCGGGCATTGGAATTATATTATGATTTGCTGGCTTTAAAGGAACCGCCAATGCGGATTTTGTTTTTGATGTCACGCCAGTTTAATCTGATTTTGCAAGCAAAAGAATTATCAGAAGATGGCGTAAATTCAGTTGAGATGGCAAAAAAGATGGGTGTTCAAAGTTTTGTTGTGCGCAATTATCAAAATTTTGCCAGACAGTATAATGCTCGGCAGTTGCGAGTTGCGCTTGAGGAGTTTGTCTCAACAGAAGAAGACGTCAAGAATGGACGGCTTAATGATGTGATTAGTGTTGAGTTGTTGTTGATTAAATATAGTAAATAGATGAGGGCCGAATTATAGAACGCGAAATATTATAAAACTCGTGTTTCACAAGTCGCAGAATGGTTTTGAATATCCCCTATGCTTCAAGTTATTGGCTAAATTATTGGCTAAATTCGCTGACTTCTATTGACAAGTAGCAGTTTATATCATAGAATAATAAAGCACGTTTATATTGAGTTTACCGTGTCTTAATTCGATATAGACATATTAAAACAATTTTAAAATCTGTAGGAGGTGTACAGTCTTGGCTAATATCAAATCAGCAAAGAAGAGAATTCTTGTTAATAGAACAAGAGCTGCAAGAAATAAAGCAATCAAATCTGCGGTTAAGACATCAATCAAAAAAGTTGATGTTGCAGTTGCTAATAAAGATAAGGCTGCCGCTGAAAGCGCATTGTTAGAGACAATCTCGGCAATTGATAAAGCTACTTCTAAAGGTGTGTATCACAAGAATACATCATCTCGCAAAGTATCTCGCTTAAGCAAAGCAGTAAATAGTATTGGATAATTAAAAATAAAGAATTCGGTTTTCCCGTCAGAAGCCGACTTCTTTTTTTATTGCTCTGATATAGGTGACATGTTATAATTTCTCCAAGGACAACCGTATACAGGGTGGTAGCCTCCCAATTTTAACAGAGGGGAGGTGGTGCTAATGAATTATATTACATGGCATGATTTAATCTTGCTAGGAACTATGATTATTGCATTGCTTGCCTATCTAAACGATAGAGATAACAAGCCAAAAAAATAAGCCCCCCTGTTCCCAGCAGGAGGGCTGTACCCGTAAGGGTATAACCTAAACATTGGTTGCCACTTGTGTGGCGGTTGTTCCTTTTTATGTCTTAATTTTAGCATAATTAGTACGAAAATACAAGTAGCACAAATCATTCATTATGGACTTTACTTTTTAAACAACAAGAAATCTGCGCAAGGTCTTTCTCTACCATCAGAAGGACTATTTAACACTGTTCCGCGATAAGAAATAGTAGTAGACCCGCCACCATCTAGATTGTAAGCGAAACTACACTTATAACTTCGCATAATACTTACCATCTGGGCGTGATTAAGTCCACGTGAAGTGGTTTGGCGACCATCAGCAACCAAGACAACATATTTGTTAGGGCGAACCATCCCGATAACTGTTCGTGGGTCTTGATAACTTACCAAGGTAAACGGATTGCCCTGTTGACTAAAGGGCACAGTTTTGCCGTTTCTTAGGATAATTGGACCGAAATTCAAGGTACTGCGCACGCCACGCCTTAATAGTTCATTGGCCCATAATCCTGATGGACCCGCACTAAGCGTACCATCTTTCATAATGTTCATAGTGATATGGCTTGTTGCACGGTTAGAGAAAACTCTACCATTGACAATACACATACCATCTGGTGATGGTCTACCAGTAGCATAAGAAAAGGCACTACCATTTATTCCAAGAATGGCGTTATTTCTCTTTGTCGCCGCTGAAGTTGTCTCTCTAGCACCACCATAAGAGGCATGTGCAAGGGAGTGGACTAATTGCTTGGGTTTTGCGGTTTCGACTTGAGCAACCCAATAATTAGTATTAAATTGTCGCTTTTTCTCAATGCGAACTTTTAAAGTTTTTGAGTTATTTTCGATGATGCTGGCTGTTCGGCGAGATTTAGTGTTCATGCGTTCGGTAGTGTTGACAACGCCATCTTTGTTAGAGTGATAATACCAACGCCCACTTTTGTACCACCCATTGATACGAAGTGCGCCATTTTTAGTAAACTGATAGGTCTTTTTACGAATGACACGTCGGCCTGTAACCATTACACCATTTTTATTTAAATAATACCGTTTGTTGTTGTGGTTTAGCCAACCAGTTCGCTTGCGACCATTCTTAGAATAGAAATACCATTTGGAGCTGATTTTTTGCCAACCGCCATTAAAGTTTTTAATCCACTTGCCATTATTGCCGACAAAATATTCGCCAATCCATTTGTTGGTTTGGCGTACACCATTTTTGTTGACATAGTAGACATCCCTAACCCAGCGATTTCTCGCCATTTGTCCATTTTTTTCGAAAAAGTAGTGCTTGCCATTGATTTTGCGCCAGCTGTCACTAAGCATTTTACCGCTGTTAGTATTGAAGTAATATCTGTGATTACCAATTCTTTTAAATCCTCGTGTCAGCTTGCCATTGTTTTGATAATGATACCAATCTTTGCCACTTTGGACCCATCCCACGCGTCGCGGGGTGGCGTGAGCAGTTTCTCGATTTATAAAAGAAACGGCAAATAAAATGCAGAAAAGTAACATCGTTATTTTCAATAAAAACCGTTTGTAATTGTGCATATTTAGTACTCCTTTGGTATTGCTTTAAGAGTTGCAAGTTCGTTACTTATAAATTATAGTGTATCAAAAATTCGCGATTGAGGCAAATGTGTTGCCAAGATACGAAGATTATTGAGACATATTATGTGAAATAACGATATGAAACATTTCACTTTCAGGTTTCATTTTCGGGGCAGATTATGATATACTGTAATTTGCTATAATAAAAACAAACTTGGAGGAAATCAAGTGGCAATAATAGACCAAAGTAAAATCAGAAATTTTTGCATAATCGCTCATATAGACCATGGCAAATCAACTTTAGCAGACCGTATTATCGAGAAAACGGGACTGCTTACTTCGCGTGAAATGCAATCACAAGTACTTGATAATATGGACCTCGAACGTGAGCGTGGGATTACTATTAAAGCACAGACAGTGCGAACGATATATAGGGCAAAAGATGGCAATGAATATACCTTCAATTTAATTGATACCCCAGGGCACGTCGATTTTAACTACGAAGTATCAAGAAGTTTGGCAGCGTGTGAGGGAGCAATCTTAGTTGTTGATGCAGCGCAAGGTGTAGAAGCACAGACATTAGCGAATGTATACTTAGCAATTGACCACGACTTGGATGTCGTGCCAGTTATTAATAAAATTGACCTACCTAGCGCAGACCCCCAGCGAGTAATTGAAGAAATCGAAGACGTGATAGGGATTGAAGCATCCGAGGCACCGCTGATTTCAGCGAAAACAGGAGTTAATATAGAAGCAGTTCTAGAAGAGATAGTTAATAAAATCCCAGCACCAACAGGTGATGCCGCTGCACCACTAAAGGCGTTAGTTTTCGACTCGCTTTACGACCCATACAAAGGTGTTATTGTTTTTTGTCGCTTGATGGAAGGTAAAGTAGCTAGAGGAACCAACATCAAGATGATGGCGACTGGCGCTGAAGCCGAAGTTGTGGAAGTAGGAACTTTTGGTGCGGGTCAATTTCTGTCATGTGATGAGTTAAGCGCAGGCATGGTTGGATATATTACAGCCAGCCTTAAAAATGTCAAAGACACTAGTGTTGGTGATACGATAACCGATGCTAATAATCCAACAAGTGAGGCTTTGCCAGGATACAAAAAGGTCAATCCAATGGTATATTGTGGCTTGTATCCAGCTGACGGTGCAAAGTATCCAGATTTGCGAGATGCCTTAGAAAAGCTACAACTTAATGACGCAGCTTTACAATTTGAAGCAGAGACTTCCGTAGCTTTAGGTTTCGGATTTCGTTGTGGATTTTTAGGGCTGTTACATTTAGAAATTGTCCAAGAACGTTTAGAACGAGAATATAATTTAGACCTCGTAACGACAGCGCCAAGTGTTATTTATAAAGTATTTAAGACCAATGGCGTGGAAATTGAATTAACCAATCCAACCAACCTACCGGACCCAGCGGAGATTGATTATATGGAAGAGCCGATGGTGAGCGCTGAGATTATGGTTACCTCTGAGTTTACAGGGGCAATCATGGGATTATGCCAAGAGCGACGAGGAATTTATCAAGGCATGGAATATATAGAAGAAACGCGAGCCGTTTTGCGATACCACTTGCCATTAAACGAAATTATTTACGATTTCTTTGATGCTTTGAAATCACGTTCTCGTGGCTATGCATCATTTGATTATGACATGCTTGGTTATGTGCGTTCGGACTTAGTGAAATTAGACATGCTTATCAATAGAGATGAAGTCGATGCATTATCATTTATTGTCCATGCGGAAAGTGCTTACGAACGTGGCAAGAAGATGTGCGAAAAACTAAAAGACGAAATTCCGCGACATTTATTTGAAGTTCCCATCCAAGCAGCGATTGGTAACAAAGTTATTGCCCGAAGTACTGTTAAGGCGATGCGCAAAGACGTTTTGGCAAAATGTTACGGTGGTGACATTTCGCGTAAGAAGAAATTACTTGAAAAGCAAAAAGAAGGTAAAAAGCGAATGCGCCAAGTAGGCAATGTGGAAATCCCACAAAAAGCCTTTATGAGTGTTTTGAAGCTAGATGAGGGATAATTGTTTTAGGGGTAGTTTTGATTATTGGAAAGGGTGCTAGGGTATGAAAAGAGCAATAGAAATTTATATTCATATCCCGTTTTGCGTAAAAAAATGTGATTACTGCGATTTCCTTTCAAAGGTGGCTGATGATAAGGAAAAGACTGAATATGTCAAGGCGTTGCTAGCTGAGATTAGAGCAACTAAAAGTCCAAGTAATTGTGAAGTTATATCAATATTTTTTGGTGGTGGTACGCCATCTATTTTGCCGTCATCGTTGCTTAGTGAAATTATGGCGGTACTTAAAGAGCGATTTATAATTGCGAATGATGCCGAAATTACTATCGAGTGCAATCCAGGAACTGTAGATTATGAAAAGTTAGCGCAGTACAAAGAATGTGGTATTAATCGCTTAAGTTTTGGTTTGCAATCGACGGATAATGATGAGTTGTTAAGGTTGGGGCGAATTCATACTTACGAGGGATTTTTAAAAAGCTATGAAACGGCAAGGCTAGTCGGATTTGATAATATTAGTATTGATTTGATGTCGGGTTTACCAGGGCAGTCATGCAGTTCATGGGTAGAGATGTTGGAAAGTGTGGCGGTGTTAAAACTAACACATATTTCAGCGTATAGTTTAATTGTCGAAGAGGACACACCATTTGCAAAGCGTGAACTTAATTTGCCCGATGAAGATGAAGAACGCAAAATGTACGAGATGACTAATGAGGTCCTAGCAAAGTTTGGGTACCATCAATATGAGATATCAAATTATGCCAAAGAAGGTTTTGCGTGCCGGCACAATATTGGCTATTGGAAGCGAGTTGAGTATCTTGGTTTTGGCGTGGGGGCGGCTTCGTTTCTACGTCGTCATTGCGGACTTGATTTGCAATCTCCCCTACTTTCGAATGGTGTTAGATACAATAATATTAAGGATATTAAAGTCTATCAAGAAAATAGTAGCGAAGTAACGAAAATCCGCTGTGATGTCGAAGACCTAGATGAAGTAGATGCCATGGAGGAGTTCGTTTTCCTAGGATTGCGGATGATTACGGGTATTAGCGATGTGGAGTTTAAAGAAGAGTTTGGCGTTTCGCTTAGAGCGGTTTATGGAGAAATGATTGATAAGTTAGCAGCACAAGGATTGCTTGATTTTGACGAGAAAATTTTAAAATTAACCCGTAAGGGTATTAGCGTTAGCAATTACGTATTCGGAGAATTACTAGCTAACGAAAACTAATATATTAAACAACGTCGGGGCGGTTTTCATCCCGTTTGCTCGCCCAAAGAGAACAAACGTTTGCAAAACGGACAAAAGTATGATAGGATGGGGACGTGGATTTGTAATGTTTCGTATGAGGAAAAATAATGAGGCATAAGACAAATGACAGCCACAACTACAATAAAGACAAGAGGTATAAGATAGATGGCAACACGTAAGCGAGATAAACAATACATTAAAATCAGAGGTGCGAACGAGAATAATCTCAAGAATTTGGATGTTGATATTCCCCGTAATGAGTTCGTTGTACTAACAGGGCTTAGTGGTTCGGGTAAGAGTTCCTTGGCATTTGATACTATTTATGCAGAAGGACAGCGAAGATATATGGAAAGTTTGTCATCATATGCTCGACAATTCTTGGGTCAGATGGAAAAGCCTAATGTTGAGAGCATCGAAGGGCTTTCGCCAGCGATTTCGATTGACCAAAAGTCGACCAATCGTAATCCGCGTTCGACAGTTGGAACTGTCACAGAAGTATATGATTACTTCCGTTTACTTTATGCGCGCATCGGAATTCCCCATTGTCCGATTTGTGGCAAAATAATCGAAAAGCAGACAGTTGATCAGATGGTTGATAAAGTGATGGAATTACCCGAAGGAACCAGAATTCAACTTCTTGCACCAGTAGTTAGAGGGCGCAAGGGTCGTCATGAGAAAGTTCTTGAACGAGCTAAGAAAAGCGGTTACGTTAGGGTGATGATAGATGGCAATCTGTACGAACTGACGGAGGACATCGTCCTTGATAAGAACATCAAGCATAATATTGAGATAGTAGTAGACCGTCTTGTTGTTAAAGCGGGAATAGGAAAGCGATTGACTGACTCAATTGAGAATGTTTTGACTTTGGCAGAAGGGCTACTCATAGTAGATACGATGGACGGACAGGTGCTTAATTTTAGCCAAAGTTTTTCGTGTCCAGATTGCGAAGTCAGCATAGATGAGATTGAACCGAGAAGCTTTTCGTTTAACAATCCCTTTGGTGCTTGTCCAGTATGTTCAGGGTTGGGATACAAGATGGAATTTGATGTTGATTTGATGATACCAGACGACTCTCTTAGTATCGACGAAGGTGCTATTATTGCGATGGGATGGCAATCATGCACAGATAAGAATAGTTATACAAGAGCTATTTTGAATGCCCTTGCCAAAGAATACAATTTCAAACTCGACACCCCATTTAAGAAATATCCTAAAAAAGTTAAAGATATTTTAATCCACGGAACAGACGGTAAGGAAGTCAAAGTCTATTATCGTGGGATGCGTGGCGAGGGAGTATATGACGTTAGTTTTGAGGGTTTAATTCGTAATATGGAGCGACGTTATCGTGAGACGGCCTCAGACTCGCAAAAGGCCGAATACGAAAGCTATATGCGTATTACTCCGTGTGCGCAGTGTCACGGACAAAGACTTAAAGCAACTTCATTGGCAGTGACAGTAGGTGATAAGAATATTCACGAAATCACCTCAATGTCGATTGAAAAACTATATCATTTTTTAGAAAAGATAAGATTAACCAAGACCCAACACCTTATCGGCGACCAAGTGCTCAAAGAAATCAAAGCACGAGTCGGCTTTCTAAGAGATGTTGGCTTAGGGTATTTAACTTTAGCGCGCGGTACATCAACACTTTCAGGTGGCGAAGCACAACGAATTCGATTGGCGACACAGATTGGTTCGGGGCTTGTTGGTGTTGCATACATTTTGGATGAGCCAAGCATTGGCTTGCACCAAAGGGATAATGACAAATTACTTAAAACTTTATGCCATTTGCGTGATTTGGGTAACACTTTAATTGTCGTCGAGCATGACGAAGATACGATGATGGCAGCTGATTGCATTGTTGATGTAGGACCAGGAGCTGGTGAACATGGCGGCGAATTAGTGGCAATTGGTAGTGTTAAGGATATAACTAAGAACAAACAATCAATTACTGGGGCTTACTTAAGTGGCAAACTAAAAATTCCAATACCTGCCGAACGTAAAAAGCCAACGGGCAAGTTGACGATTAAAGGTGCGAAAGAAAATAACCTTAAGAATGTCAATGTCGATATTCCGCTAGGAGTATTAACGTGTGTAACGGGCGTTTCAGGTTCAGGCAAAAGTTCGTTGATTAACGAGATACTCTATAAGCGTTTGGCGCGTGACTTAAATAGAGCGAGACTAGTGCCAGGGCGACACAAGGCATTAATGGGAGCAGAGCAACTTGATAAAGTAATTGCGATTGACCAATCACCAATCGGACGAACACCACGTTCAAACCCAGCGACATATACGGGCGTATTCGACCAAATCCGTGACCTTTTTGCGGCGACAGTCGATGCTAAAGCTAAGGGCTATAAGAAAGGTCGCTTTAGTTTCAATGTCAAAGGCGGTCGTTGCGAAGCTTGTAGTGGTGATGGGATTATCAAGATAGAGATGCATTTTTTGCCAGATGTTTATGTGCCTTGTGAAGTGTGTCAAGGCAAACGTTATAATCGCGAGACTCTTGATGTTAGATACAAGGGCAAGAATATTTACGATGTCTTAGATATGACAGTCGAAGAAGCCTTGGCATTTTTTGAAAATGTTCCAACTATCAAGCGCAAAATCCAATGTCTGTATGACGTGGGATTATCATATATCCGCCTAGGGCAGCCATCGACAACACTTTCAGGTGGCGAGGCACAACGAATTAAGTTGGCGACGGAGTTAAGTAAGCGAAGCACAGGCAAGACCATTTATATTCTAGATGAGCCAACCACTGGGTTACACTTTGCCGATGTTCACAAGCTAATCGAAATCCTCCAAAGATTGGCAGACGGGGGCAATACCGTGGTGGTGATTGAACATAACCTAGATGTCATCAAGACGGCGGATTATATTATTGACATTGGACCTGAAGGTGGCGACCACGGAGGAACTATCGTTGCGACAGGCACACCAGAACAAGTGGCTAATAATAAAGACTCTTACACAGGGGAATACATCAAGAAACATTTAGAATAAAAGAGGGTGCAAGGGTAGCTTTTTCGTCTCTCATAAGGTACTATATACTTATAGATTTTTTAGACATATGGAAGGGGACTACTTATGGCAGCTATGGATATTGGAATTGACTTAGGCACAACCAATATTTTGGTTTATGCTAAGGGCAAAGGAGTGGTTTTAAAAGAACCATCTGTAGTAGCATACGATAAAGACGCGGATAAAATTAAAACCATCGGCGAAGAGGCGCGCCAGATGATTGGTAGGACACCAAGCAATATTACGGCTATTCGCCCGATTAGAAAAGGTGTTATTTCAGATTATTCAATTACTGAGCGGATGCTTAAGTATTTCATTCAAAAAGCAATGGGCAGGAGAATGTTTCGTAAACCACGGATTAATATTTGTATGCCCAATGGAGTAACAGCAGTAGAAAAAAGAGCAGTCGAAGAAGCTACTTACCAAGCGGGTGCGCGCGAAGTTAATATTATTGAAGCTTCAGTAGCGGCGGCTATTGGTGCGGGGATAGATATCACGAGAGCATTTGGTAATATGGTGATTGATATTGGTGGCGGAACCACGGATGTTGCAGTGTTATCTTTGGGTGATGTAGTAGTGTCGACATCAATTGCTGTTGCGGGTAATGATTTCGACCAAGCTATTATTCGCTATGTGAAGAGACAGCATAATTTATTTATTGGCGAGCAGACGGCGGAAGCTATCAAGATTAAGATAGGGGATGTATATCCGCAAGTAGAATCAGAAATGATGACCGTGAAAGGACGCAATGTAGTTAGTGGATTGCCAAAGACGGTTACGCTAACGTCCGAAGAAATTCGCCAGGCCTTCCAAGAAGTTATTAGCAAAATTGTTGAAGCAGTACAAGGGGTATTAGAGACAACACCGCCTGAATTAGCCAACGACATTTCCAGTCGCGGAATTGTTTTGACTGGTGGGGGCTCATTGATTAAAGGTATAGAGGAATTAATCGGTGAGACGACAGGCATTAATACGATGGTAGCAGAGCGACCAGATTGTGCCGTGGCGATTGGCACGGGACTTTATTCAGAGGTTATGGAAAAGTTAGGAAAACAAAATTAAGTATGACAAATGTAATTGAAGGATATGTAGAACATATTATATATAGAAATGATGATAATGGATATACAGTATTAAATCTCACTGTCGATGGTGAGGAAGTTACTTGCGTGGGAAGCTTTCAATACATTAATGAAGGTGAGATGATTGAGGCGTGCGGCAGCTATATTACGCACTCAGTTTATGGAGAACAGTTTAAGATAGACTCTTATGAGACTAAAATTCCTGAAGATACAGTGGCGATGGAGCGGTATTTGGGTTCAGGGGCAATCAAAGGTGTTGGGGCGGCATTGGCGGCACGGATAGTCCGTCGTTTTGGCGAGGATACCTTGCGAATTGTTGATGAAGAACCAGAACGTTTAGCCGAAGTGAAAGGAATTAGTGATAAAAAAGCTAGGGAGATTGCGATACAAGCAGCAGAAAAGTCAGAGATGCGAAAAGCGATGATTTTTCTACAGCAGTATGGAATCTCTGTTTCTTTATGTGCAAAAATATATGGACATTATCAATCAAGTGTCTATGGTGTGTTAAAAGAAAATCCGTACCGTTTAGCTGAAGACATCCAAGGCGTCGGTTTCAAGACAGCTGATGAGATAGCTGAGCGAATAGGTATTGTTGCCGACTCCAAATATCGAATTTGCAGCGGGCTTTTATATGTGTTAGCACAAGCGACGGGTGAGGGACATTGTTATTTGCCTAAAAATCAATTACTTAATCGTGCGGCCGAATTGTTGGGGGTAGATATTGAATATATCGAAGGACACATTTCAGATTTGGCAATTGACCGAAAAATCATTCAAAAGGAATTAGAGGGCGAAATCAATCCGATTACTAATGAACATGAGATTATCCATGCTATTTACGCCAATAGTTTTTATTATCTGGAGTTAAATACAGCCAGAATGTTACTCGACCTAGATATTTCAATTGCGGAAGATGAAGAGCAAATACTAAAGCGATTAACGGCGATTGAGCAAAAAGAGGGAATTTCATTGGCTAAGCAACAAAGGCGGGCAGTGGTTGAGTCGATTAAAAATGGTGTATTGGTGCTAACTGGTGGGCCGGGAACGGGTAAGACAACCACGATTAATGCGATGATTAGATATTTTGAAGCAGAACAATTAGATATCTTTTTAGCGGCGCCGACTGGACGAGCGGCAAAGCGGATGACCGAAGCGACTGGTTATGAAGCATCGACCATTCATAGATTGCTTGAATTAACGGGGATGGTAGAGGACTCATCAAGCAACGTTCATTTTGAGCGTAATGAACAAAATCCATTAGAAGCTGATGTGATTATCATTGACGAGATGTCGATGGTGGATATTAATTTGATGCATTCCCTATTATCGGCAATTCCAGTGGGGGCACGTATAGTATTAGTTGGTGATGTAAATCAATTGCGAAGTGTCGGACCAGGCAGTGTCCTAAAAGATATTATTCGCTCTAATAGCTTTTGTGTAGTGGAATTAGATGAGATTTTCAGACAAGCCAAGGAGAGCGATATTGTTGTCAATGCCCACCGCATTAATGCGGGACTAGAAGTGGCAATAGATAACGATAGTGCCGACTTTTTTTTCTTGAAGAGGTATGAAGCGGATGTAATTATTCGCGTGATGATAGCTTTGATACAGGAAAAATTGCCAAGTTATGTAGATGCTAAACCATTAGACATTCAAGTGTTAACGCCGATGCGTAAGGGGGTTCTAGGGGTGGAACGTCTTAATACGATATTGCAACAATATCTCAACCCGCCAGCGACAAGTAAGCAAGAACATGAGCATATCAAAGGGCTATTTCGTGAAGGCGACAAAGTAATGCAGATTAAAAACAACTACCAGATTAGATGGGAAGTACGAGGACAGCATGATATTGTTACTTCTGAGGGGGTAGGTGTTTTTAATGGTGATATGGGTATGGTGTCGCAGATTAATACTTTTGCGGAGATTTTGACGGTTGAATTTGAAGAGGGTCGTTTTGTCGAATATGCGTTCAAAGATTTAGATGAACTTGAATTAGCTTATGCAGTGACAATTCACAAATCGCAAGGGAGTGAATACCCAGCGGTAATTTTGCCGCTATTATCGGGACCGAAGATGCTAATGACACGTAATCTCCTCTATACAGCGGTGACACGAGCGAGAAAGTGCGTTACAGTGGTTGGTAATGAATATACATTTGTTGAGATGATACAAAACGAAACCGAGCAAAAGCGTTACACGACACTTGATATCAGAATAACAGAGTTAGGGGAGGAGACGCAAAATTAATGTTGATAAACATATGGGAGAAGATTTTGAACTATCTATATCCGCGGCGATGCCCCATTTGCCACAATATTGTCATAGACAAAGGTGCGATAGCATGTCCTGCGTGTGTGGTTAAATTACCGATTATCAAAGAAGCACGTTGTAAGAAGTGTAGTAAACCAATGGAGCATGAAGGAGAATACTGTTTTGACTGTCAGCACAAAAAACATTATTTTGACGAGGGATATGCAAGCTTGCTCTATGATGAAAGGATGCAAAGGTCAATTGCCTATTTCAAAAATCACGGTCGCCGAGAATATGGAGAATTTTACGCCAAGTTATTAATGAGGTCAGCGTATCGAATAGTGAACCGTTGGCAAGTTGACATTTTACTACCAGTACCCATTCATCGAGCAAGAACCAATGCTAGAGGATATAATCAAGCCGAAGTCATCGGACACGTTTTAAGCAAGGGATTATCAATTCCCATTCGCACAGATATAATCAAGCGTGTTAAAAATACCAAAGCACAAAAAGAATTGGATATTAGTGAACGCAAGAAAAATGTTGGCGGAGCATTTGCACTTAGCGAAGAAGTCAGTAATTACAAGCGAATTCTAATCATTGACGACATTTATACGACGGGTAGCACCATCGACGAGATAGCTAGAGAACTACGCAAAAGAGGGGTCGAAAAGGTGTATTTTCTGACCGTTTGTATCGGCGGGGGTTTCTAAAAACACCTTTTAATCACAACTTAAGTATGATACAATAAATAGTGTATGAGTATCAAAAAGATAGTTTAGAGGAGTAATTATGTTAGACGCAGAAAAAATCCATTTGATGACTAGATTAGCGCGTTATGAAAATGGACAAGGCAAGGAAGACTTGAAAATTAGTCGATATTACCGTAGCGATTATATTGGTATTGGTCTTTTTAAAAACTTACTTGTTGTTACACTAGGCTATATACTTTTATGGAGTCTGATTGTTGTGTATAACTTAGATTTTCTGCTAGACAATCTACATAAATTGAACTTTTCATTTATCGCGTTAGAAGTGGTAATAGGTTATGTCATTGTGATTTTGATTTATTCAATCATAACATATGTGATGAGATTTTCACGTTATTTAAAAGCCAAGAAAAGCGTGCAAGAATATTATATGGGACTAAGCGAATTGCTGAACCTTTATGGTGAGCCAGAACAAGATAGCGAACTTCCCAAGATGTTGAGAGGGCAGAATGAATGACGCTTATGTTAGAGATAAGAGAACGATTTAAAGATTTTTATAATAACAACAATACCTACATGGTTTTGTTTTTGAAATTTATGCTAGCACTATTTTTCTTTTTGAATATCAATAAGATGTTGGGTTTTATGGAGCCCCTCAATAGTATTTTTGTGGTATTAGTACTGGCGCTAGTTTGTTCATTGTTGTCGTCTTTTGCAACCATGGGAATTGGCTTTTTATTGATAGTAGGACATTGCTATGCAGTGGGTATTGAAGTGGCAGCATTTGCATTAATATTACTGTTAGTGCTATTGATTTTCTATCTTCGCCTTATCGAAGAGGACTCGATTGGCGTTATTTTGACACCGCTTGCATTTACTTTGCATATCCCCTTTGCCGTACCGATGGGTTTAGGGCTGTTGCGTGGACCATCTTCAGCATTTGCTGCTGTTTGTGGAACAATAGTATACTACTTTATGAAGTTAGTAAGTGAACAAGCAAGTACAATACAAGAGATGGAGACAAGCGAAATTGCCCAAAAAGCGCAAATTTTGCTAGATGGAATAATTCAAAACAAGGATATGTGGGTGACTATTGTATCGGCCCTTGCCGTGGCGATTATCGTATATAGTCTGCGGCGGATGGCGGCCAAATTTGCATGGGAGATTGCCATTATTACTGGTGGCATTTGTTATTTTATTATTATGATTAGCGCAGGGCCACTTATGGATGCGAAGGTTTCTGTATTCGGTGTATTGACGCAAATTATAGTTGTTTGCATAATTGCCTTTTGGGTTAAGTTTCTTGTTTTCAATGTCGATTATACGCGGATAGAAAGCTTGCAGTATGAAGACGATGATTATCACTACTACGTCAAGGCAATACCCAAGAAAAATGCCGAAAGACAACGGCGTTTAGCAAAATCTAAGGACCAAACAAAGGAAGCAATCCGCGAGGAATACGAGGAGCAGGATGGATAGAATTATAGCAATGCTTAAAAGTTACCTGAGAAGCACTACGATGCAAAACATCGGTATAATGGATATTGTGCAGATGTTATTAATCGCGTTCTTTATTTATTATTTACTAATTTGGATTAGAAATACGCGAGCATATGTTTTGTTGAGAGGACTTTTGGTAGTATTACTATTATTGTTTTTAGCGTACATATTACAGATGGACACGATTTTGTGGATATTCCAAAGGATAGGTTTCGCAGCCGTGACGGCATTAGCTATTATTTTTCAACCAGAGCTTCGGCGTGCACTTGAACAATTAGGTGAAAGAAATAAAATATCATCAATATTCGCTTTTAATACTTCAAAAGTGGAAGATGATAAGTTAAGCGAAAAGAGTATCGCAGAATTGGCGAGAGCAGTCTTTGAAATGAGTGAAGTCAAGACTGGTGCATTGATAGTTATTGAACAAGAGGAAAATCTACAAGAATTTCAACGAACAGGTATTCCACTCGATGCGGTTTTGACAAGCCAATTGGTAGTTAATATTTTCGAGCGCAATACACCATTGCATGATGGTGCTGTTATCATTAAGCAAAATAGAATAGTGGCAGCGACGTGTTATTTGCCATTATCGGATAGTTTATCATTAGATAAAACCCTTGGTACGCGTCATCGTGCGGGATTGGGTATAAGTGAAGTAAGCGATTCATTTACAATTATAATTTCAGAAGAAACGGGCAAAGTTACCTATGCTTATGCTGGCAAATTAGTGACGGCAGTTTCGGTAAGTGAGCTTAGGGAAGCGTTATATAATCTTCATAATAGTCAAAAGGCAAAAGATGAAAATATATATCGTAGATTAAAGGGGAGGGCGAAGAATGAAGAAAAGACTTACTAACAACCTCCTTTTGAAAGTTGTTTCGATAATAATTGCAGTTTTGTTGTGGGCAGTTATTGCTAATATCAATGACCCAATCGTCTCAATACCTTATAATGTGCCAGTAACATTTATTAATGGTTCTTATGTTGAGAGTAATGGCAAGACTTTTCGTGTCGCTGAGGAGGACCAAGACCAAAGGGTTAGAGTGGTTCTACGAGGGAATAGGTCAGTAGTTGAAAATCGTTCACTAGAGGAAATCGAGGCAGTAGCTGATTTGTCACGAATTGAAAATCTTAATGCGGTGCCACATGCTACGGTGCCGGTCAATGTGACATGTGACAGGGTTTTGCCAGAGGATATTACTGTTACACCACAAAGTGTCAGAGTTGTTCTAGAAGACAAAGCGAGCCAAGAATTTATCGTTAGTTATAATGTTATCAGTAAACCAGATAATCGATATGCAGTTGGCGAGGTAACTGCGACGCCTGAAAAGGTCAAGATTACGGGGCCGGCTTCGTTAATTAGGAAAATTGACCGAGTGGTTGCGGATGTTAATGTCGCGGGGATAGACAAGGATACGAAGGGGACGAGTTCGCTAAAGGTTTTCGATAGAAACCAAGACATTTTAACGTCGGCAGCGATGAGCTATTTGCGCTTTGACACTGGTGAACCAGAGGTGGTAGTTGATGTCAAGCTATGGCGGATTGTTCCAGAAATCAAAATCAATGTACATTATAGTGGTGAAGCAGGCTTGGGATATCATGTTTCCGATATTTCATCAACACCGGGGACAATTAGTATAGCGGGAACCGCAGAAGCATTAGAGGAACTTCGAAGTAATAATAATACAATTGAGATACCGGCATCGGAGGTTAACATAGGAGGAGCTACTGCGGATGTTGATAGAAGAATTGATTTGATACAATTTTTGCCACCGGGTACAAAAATATCATCTGATGTAACGACGGCGATTGTAACGGTATCGGTCCTACCGGTGGGGAGCAAGACTTTTGAACTCCTAACTAGGAATATTGAGATTATTGGTTTAGATGCCAGTTATACAGTTGTTTATGATACGGAGGAGATAACGCTTAATATCAGCGGACCAGAGGAAGTGTTGCGAACGCTCAATGATAATACTGTCCGTGCCCAGATAGATTTGAGCGAACAGGAAATCGGAAAACAAAAAGTACCAATCAAGATATCGGTGCCGAACCAAAGCGAGTTATTAGAAGAAGTTAGCGTAGGTATTGAGATTATCGAACTTGATATAGACAATGAATTTGGAATAAGAGATGGAACTTAATATTGACAATGAACTTTGTATCAAAGAAAGGGGAATTATATATGGTAAGTCAGAAAGTTAAGGTAGTTAACCCGTCAGGATTGCACTTGCGCCCAGCTGGAAACCTTTGTAATATAGCGATGAAATTCAGTTCTTTAGTAACGTTTACATATGAGGATGGGACGGCAAATGCTAAGAGCGTACTAAGTGTTTTGGGTGCGTGTGTGAAAAGTGGTGATGAGATAACCGTCATATGTGAAGGCAATGACGAAGTAGAGGCGCTCAAGGAATTAGTGAGTGCGGTTGAAAACGGTTTAGGAGAAACAGACTAAAATGCAAAACAAAAGGAACAAGTGTAGGGGACGGTTTCCATGCTATCCCACGGTAAGAGAGGAGAGAAAATGAAATTATTTAGAAGAGCAATAGTGCTAATGCTAGTAGTCATTTTAAGTGCAACACCATTAACTGTAGTTCAAGCGGCACAAAACCATGAAAGCACTGTTGAGATTGGAGCGTTATTAGGAGAAGATGTTCCAGTGGTGAAAAGTTCAAGAAGTGTAGGAACTGAGGGCTGGAATGGCAGAAGATACTTTAAAACTAATGGAGCAGGTAAGTTAGAGGCATTATCAGGTTGGCAAGATATTGATGGGAAGAGATTTTATTTTCACCCTAAGAATAATCAGGCAGTAAGTGGGTTTAGAACCATTGATGGAAGAGTTTATCATTTTGAAACCAAAGCTGGTGCTGGTGTATTTGGTGCGATGGCATTAAATTGGAAGCGGATAAACGGCAAAGTTTATCATTTCAAGGGCACTGGTAAAAACGTTACTAGGGGCGAGTTATCTGTTGGCTGGAAAACTATCAACAAACAGATATATTATTTTAGTACAGCTAAAAAACTTGGAAATAGAGGGGTTGTACAAGAAGGTTGGGCAAGAATTAACAAACAGCGATTTTATTTTAGTACGTCCTCAAAGCTAGGTAAAAAGGGTGTTATGCAAACCGGGTGGAAGAGACTTTCATATGTTGACAGTGCTGGTAAAACGCGCAAAGGGAATTTTTACTTTAGTAATGGTAAAGGACATGGCAATAAAGGTAGGATGCGTACTGGGTTGATAACTGTTTCAGGCAGACGTTATTATCTCAATAACCAAGGTGTTAGACAAGCAGACAAGTGGATAAAGCACAATAAAGCATGGTATTACCTAGGTAAGAACGGTGTGGCATCTACTGGTTGGAGATATATCAAAGGATTGAAATATTATTTTAATCCAAGCAGCGCTAAGTTAGTTCAAGATGTTAGAAACCGAGTTAATGGACCATATAGAGCCACTATTAACCGCAGAGCAAATGTTGTTACAATATATGCTAGAGATGGTGCCAAAGGATTTACTATTCCAGTAAAAACATTTACTTGTTCAGTAGGAAAACCAGAAAGCCCAACTCCAACTGGAACATTTAATACGATGGCAAAATATCGTTGGAAAATATTAAATGGGCCAACGTGGGGTCAATATGCAACTAGAATTGTTGGCGGGATTTTATTCCATTCAGTATCGGGGCCACTACAATCAGTCTATAGTGTGCCAGCAGGACAATACAATCTTCTTGGTGGACCAGCGTCAGGTGGTTGTGTAAGGCTTAGTGTAATAGATGCCAAATGGATTTATGATAATTGTCAGTTAGGGATGTCAGTTACAATTTCTGACACGGCATTCCAACCATTTGATAAGCCAAGACCGCAAAGAATTCCGGCTTCACAAAATTGGGATCCAACAGACCCAGCGGTGCGGCGATAAGTAAGAGGGATGTGCAAATAAGTAAATAGATATTAAATAGAGAGTCTGCTTGCTTAACAAGCCACGCCGAGCGTTATTATATAATAGGCGTAATTTCCTATAGAGAAAGAACAAAGTGGACAAGTCCACTTCAACTCCCTAATCCCTCACTCATGAGGGACTTGTTCACTTTTGCACCACTGTGTGGCTACGCAGTAGCCTTCCACTGCACAGTGTGTGCATCTAAGCGGAGCGTTTTTACTTTATAGAGCACTTTCCTATAAAGTAAAAAATGACCGTCTTATCTATAGCATAGCGATAGATAAGACGGTCATTTTAATTAGATTTACTTTAATTATTTAGAACAGCCCTGAAATCTTACCAGTACTATCTACATCAATACGCTCTGCCGCTGGTACTTTAGGTAGCCCTGGCATAGTCATAATCTCGCCAGTTAAAGCGATGATAAAACCAGCACCAGCAGATATCTTAAGATTTCTAACGGTCACGTCAAAGTCTCTTGGTGCGCCAAGTTTAGTTTGGTCGTCAGTGAAACTATATTGAGTTTTAGCGACACAAATAGGTTTGTTGCCGAAGCCTAAAGCTTCGAGTTCGGCAGCTTGCTTTTGCGCCTGTGTAGTTAGGACAACGCCGTTTCCGTGGTAGATTTTTTGAACGATTTGATTTAGTTTATCTTCAATACTACCTTCTAATTCATAGGAGTATGTAAAGTTACTTGATTCTTCAACGAGGCGAACAACTTCGTTAGCTAAAGCAACGCCGCCATCGCCACCTTTGGCCCAAACTTCCGAAAGAGCAACGTTGACACCAAGTTCTTTGCATTTAGCTTCAACAAGGTCAAGTTCAGCTTTAGTGTCAGTAGGAAAGGCATTAATAGCCACGACACATGGTAGCCCATAGACATCTTTGATATTGCCAACGTGTTGTAGCAAGTTTGGCAAGCCCTTTTCAAGAGCTTCTAAGTTTTCGTTATTTAGCTCATCTTTGGCACTACCACCATTATGTTTTAGTGCTCTAACCGTTGCTACCATAACGACAGCGGAAGGGGTTAGACCGGCCATTCGGCATTTGATATCTAAAAATTTTTCGGCACCAAGGTCGGCACCAAATCCAGCTTCAGTAATAGCATAATCACCAAGTTTCATCGCCATTTTAGTGGCAATAACGGAGTTACAGCCATGTGCTATATTGGCGAAAGGACCGCCGTGTACGATTGATGGAACCTCTTCTAATGTCTGTACTAAGTTTGGTTTCAAAGCATCTTTTAGTAGGGCGCACATCGCACCTTGAGCTTTTAAATCACCGGCTGTAACGGGTTTAGCATCTAAGCCTCTTCCGTATGTGTAGCCAATAATGATTTTAGAAAGGCGTTTTTTCAAATCATCAATGTCACTTGATAGACAAAGTACGGCCATGATTTCGGAGGCAACAGTAATATCGTAACCATCTTCACGGGGTACGCCGTTAAATGCTCCACCCAAGCCGTCAGTAACATTACGAAGTTGACGGTCATTCATATCAACACACCTACGCCAAGTGATTTTGCGGGGGTCGATATTTAATTCATTTCCTTGGAAAATGTGGTTATCAAGCATTGCCGCTAAGAGATTATTAGCTGCTCCAATGGCATGGAAATCACCAGTGAAATGCAGATTAATATCTTCCATTGGAACTACTTGCGCATATCCGCCACCTGCGGCACCACCCTTAATTCCAAAAACAGGACCAAGCGATGGCTCACGTAGGGCAACGCAAACATTTTTCCCGATTTTTTGTAGCCCATCGGCGAGACCGATAGTCGTCGTTGTTTTACCTTCGCCAGCTGGCGTCGGATTGATAGCAGTTACTAAAATCAACTTACCGTTTTCTTTTTTGATGTTAGTCAATAAATTGTAGTCGATTTTTGCTTTATACTTTCCGTACTGTTCGAGGTATCGGTCATCAATACCTGCTTTGGCAGCAATATCTGTGATTGGTGCCATTGTGTTTTCTTGAGCAATTTCAATATCCGATTTGTAACCCATAAAAACCTCCTATTAAAATAAGTGTTTGATTTAAGGATATACGTTTTTAAGCACAAAAAAAGGCGTCATGTAATCCTTAGTTACATTGATGCCCAGACGGTCGGCTAAAATACATTCTTGGCTCCCTTGTGGTTATCCACAA
>JGI994J12354_10001584_pt1 | contig 22995 bp, 24 predicted proteins | sample IntmicLarv3ML3BL_FD_12354 | JGI IMG/M metagenome (IMG submission 12354) | reverse complement strand
CAGAGCCGATTACGCGCTCCGGCGCGGCAGGCGCGGGTCCCGCGTAGTAGATTGTCGCGCCGCGCAGTTCAAACGGGAGCGCTTCGCCCGCGTCCAAGAGCGCGCAGAGCCGCGCGTGCACCGCGTCGCGCGCGGTGTAAATCTCGCCGCTGAGCGTTACGGCGTCGCCGGCACGGAGCGTGGCGGTGATTTTGGTTGTGAGTGGTAGCGTGATGTGCATGTTAAGCCTCCCGACGAATATTGTACTTTATGCTGTACGCCTCGTGCGCGAAACTCCGCCAAAACGCTTGCCCCGCAGTGTTTTTCGTCAAGCACGAGAGCCCGATTTCCTCAAATCCGAGGTAATCAAGCAGCAAGCCGACCGCCGCTCTCCCGTAGGCTTTGCGCCGATGCTCGCGACAAATGAAGAAATGCCGCATCCACGTATCCGAGACATCCACGAGCGCGTAACCGATGATTTCATCGCTCAGCGTGAACAGATATCCCGTATAAACTCCGCGTTGCAACCAATCACGCATGCGGTTTTCCAGCTCCGCAACGCTCATCGTGTTGCCGTTACCCTCGTCGTCAATTAGCTGCCTGTTCATCACCGCCAACGCGGCGCAATCGTCAAGCGTGGCAGCTCTGATATTGATTGTTCTTTGTGTCATATAACCTCCGTGATATGTCGCGTCACGTGACAACTCACGTTCACCGCGACGGGCAAGCCCGCGATGTGCGTCGGCGCGGCGAGCACGTTCACGCCGAGCGCGGTCGTTTTGCCGCCCAAGCCCTGCGGACCGATGCCGAGCGCGTTGATGCGGAGCAGAAGCTCGCGCTCCATGCTCGCGTAGAACGGGTCGGCGTTGCGCTCGTTAATCGGGCGCAGCAACGCGCGTTTCGCAAGCAGCGCAACCTTGTCAAAATTCGCGCCGACACCCACGCCGACGATAATCGGCGGGCACGGATTTCCGCCCGCAAGCTCCACCGTCTCAACGACGAAATCCATCACTCCCGCAACGCCGTCGGATGGGCGCAACATCTTAATGCGCGACATGTTTTCGCTGCCGAAGCCCTTGGGCGCGACGGTGATTTTCACCGCGTCGGCGATGTGCTCGTTCGTGTAATCAACGTAAACGGCGGCAGGCGTGTTGTCGCCCGTGTTCGTGCGCCGCAGCGGGTCGGCGACGATGGATTTGCGCAGAAAGCCGTCCTCGTAGCCGCGCGCGACGCCGCTATTCACGGCGGCGATGATATCGCCCTCAATGTGAACATTCCGCCCGAGTTCAAGGAAAACGCACGCCATACCCGTGTCCTGACACACGGGTATGCGCAATTTTTCCGCAAGTTCCGCATTGTCGTTGAGCGTTTGCAAAATCCCGCGTGCCGTCTCCCACGGTTCATCAACGACGGCACTGCGCAGCGCGTCGCGCACGTCGCGCGGCAGCGAGATATTCGCCTCGATTACGAGCCGCGCAACTGTTTTTTCTATATCATATGCAGGTATGATTCTCATGAAATCCCTTCTTTCTGTTTGGGGTGGGTTTTGGGTTTTGCGCGGCGGGACGGAAAACCCGTCCCCTACGGGGGTGGTGCGGAATCAGTCCGTGTACGTGATATCCGACAGCGACGAGGTCACGCCGATGTATGTTTTTCCGCTGCTCAGGACTAGCGGCGTGCCGTCCTCGTTCGTGAACACGAGCGGCGCGGAGTGCGACGCTTTCGACCACTTGATGTTCGCGCCTTTACCGTTGATGAACACGATGCCCTTGCCCTCGCCCGTCGTTTTCACGGTCAGCCGCCCCTCTGTGTCGCCTCTGATGGCGGCGATGGAGGTCTCCATCACGATTACATTTTCAAACAGCATCAGCGTGCTGTCGTTGCCATCCTTGTAGTCGCCGCCGTGCTGCGTCATGCTGAAGTTTCCGCGCTCCGCGTCATACTTAAATGCCGAGGATTTACTGCTGGAGTAAACGATTTTGAACGCAGACACTGCGTTTCCGCCGTCCGCGTCGCCGACGGCGATGACATAATCGTCCTCAAAAACGTACGGGTTCACGAACGTCGCCTCGTGTTCCATACGCACGCCGTACGTTGGAATGTGCTTGTTAATCCGCTCGCCGGAGGTCAGCAACGAATGCTCAAAGCCCATGTTGTTGCGTCGCCACGAATCGCGGAAGAAGATATCCTGCTTGCTTCCGTTCACGCCGTCGAGGTACGTTACGCCGTGGTTTTTCAGCGTCCTGTAAGCGTCGTCGCTGCCCCCGGCGCAGATGTAAATCGCGTCGAAGCTCTCAGCGAGTTCCACGTAATACGGACGCGACGAGCGCACCGATCCGATGTTTCCCGCGTTCGTAACGTCTTGGAAAATCGCCAGCATGCGCGTAATTCCGCCCTCGGCAGGTGCCTCTATGATGATATCCGCCTGCGAAATACCGAGCTGCGGCTGCGCGATTTTGCGGTTGTTAATCATAATCGCGTACGGTCGCGCGTTGACGCGCGCCTCGTCAATCGGCAGGCCGGACAGCGGATTCGTCGGCCCGACGTACGGCGTAGGCTCCGGCGTCGGTTCGGGTGTCGGCTCAGGTGTCGGCGTGATTTCCTCTACCGGCAGCAACGACGGCTTCGGCGTCGGCTCCTCCTCAACGGGTTTCTTCGCACACGCGCACAGCGACAGCAGCAGTACCGCCGCCAATAGTAAAAAAGCAATTCGTTTCATTGTGCTTCATCTCGCTTCCGTGAAATTTTCGCATAGTCCTGAGTATTTTACACTTTTTCGCGAAAAATGTCAACCACGCACACATTCCCTCGCTCTTTTATCGTGTGGCTTGCGCCGCAGGCGAGGCATTCGTCATTGCGGCCTCCGAGGGAGGGGAATTGCCCGCGGCACAACCCACCCCTATACAAAAAGGACGCCTTTCAGCGTCCTTTCGTGTAAATCCTAATTCTCCTGCCCGATGCGGAACATCTCTATCATCTCCGCCGTCAACGCTACGGACGTGTCCTGCTGCGGTATCTCGCCGCGCGGCACCCAAACGCCTTCGCTCAGCTCATCCTCTTGCAGTGTAACGGTGTCGTCACCCTCAAGGTCGCAGTAGAAGCCCGCAAGCAGACTGCCCGAAAGCGCCCATGGCTGGCTCTTGTAGAACCGAATGTTCTTAACGCGCAGTCCGACCTCCTCAAACACCTCGCGCGCGACGCATTCCTCAAAACTCTCGCCGATTTCCGCAAAACCCGCAATCAGCGCGTAGTGGTTCACGGGGCGGTTCGCGTACTTCGTCAGCATCAGCTTGTCGCCGTTAATCAGACCGATGATAACGACGGGGTTAATCTGCGGAAACTCCTCTAATTTGCACTCCGGGCAGTCCATTTTGCGCTCCACCGCGTTATGCACAAGCTCTGCGCCGCAGCGTCCGCAGATGCGACGCTTCTCGTACCAACCCGCGAGGTGCGCGGCTGTCAGCCCTGCGAAGCCGAGGTAGCGCGGCTGCATCATGTTGAACATAAACGTAGGCTGTTTCTTGAAGCCGTCCGCTTCCGTGAAGCCCTCGGCGGGCAAATCGCGCTCCGCGAGTAGGTAGAACGACGTCTCGTCGATGGCGAAAAGGTACGTCAGCTTCGGCGAATACTTCTCCACCTCCGCGAACGTCGGCATGCGCGGCGCTTTCTCGTCCGTGCAGTCGAGCAGCGTCATTCCGCCGCCGTAGATGAAGATGTAGTCGTCGGGGTTCGGTGCGTGCGGCTTAAACTCGTTGTGTGTGATGTGCGGTGCAATCTCGTGTATCATTTTCCAAAACCTTCTTTATGTAAAATTTTATTTATCTGCTCCGTTAGCCCGCAATAGGCAAAAACGCATCGCGCAACAGCTCCGCTTCGGCGTACAACTCGTCACTTTCCGCGTAAGAGATTTCGATGCAAACGACTACGTTGCCGATTGCGCGAATGTAGCAATCGGTAAAGCCCGTTACACCGTCGATTTCCTGATAAATTCTACCGAACATATAAGCATTACCCGCGAGCATCGCCTCGGAAGTCTCTGTAGAAATTACAGATTTTCCATCAATCTTATTGATTCCATCAACAAAATAGGCGAAATATTGCTCGGCACTCCGCCCGCACCTATGATAGCGCATTTTCAAGTTAACAAGTGCGTATTCGTTTGGATACACTATTAAGTCATACATCATAGCCTCTCGCGCCGATATGGGGCTGCCGTCGTGGTTGTACAGTGTTGGGATACCGAACGAGTCATGCTCCGCCTTAGTTGCGGCATGATAGCCCTTCGGCAAAACGAACTTGATTGACGCCCACTCGTTTGTGAAAGTGCCGTCCTCCCAAGTACCAACCGTAAGCGCGGGCAATATTGCGCACGACGCAAGCAAGAGCACTGCAAACCCTGCACAAATTGCTTGTAGTAGATGGCATAGTCTTTTCATCGTTTCTCCTGTGTAGATTTTCATTTAGATGTGGTGGTTTGCGCTATTGCGCCGTAGGGGCGACCTTTGGTCGTCCGTACGTTTTGCCTCCACGGAATGTGTTCGTGTTTCAAACACGGACGGTCAAAGACCGCCCCTACACGGTGATGCGCTGGTTTGCGGACACGTCTCTACGTTTCCGCGTCAATCATCTTAAACAGCCGCTCCACAAGCTCGCCCTCGGGTGCCTTGCCGACCACCTCGCCGTGTCGGAACAGCACGCCCTCGCCATAGCCGCCCGCAATGCCGAAATCGGCGTGGCGCGCCTCGCCCGGGCCGTTGACCGCGCAGCCCATCACCGCAACGGTGACGTCGCGCTCGTTCGGCAGCAGTTGCAACCGACTTTCAACCTGCGCGGCAATGGCGAACATGTCGTAGCGGCATCGCGCGCACGTCGGACACGAAATCATTCGCGGCCCCGCCTTGCGCAATCCGAGCGATTTTAGCAGTTCAACCGCCGCGATTACCTCACGCACGGGTTCCGCCGTGAGCGAAATGCGCATCGTATCGCCGATGCCCTGCGACAGTAGCGCACCGATGCCCGCCGCCGAGCGAATTATGCCCGTATACTCCGTTCCCGCCTCCGTCACGCCGACGTGCAGCGGCAAATCCGTCATCTCCGACAGCAGGCGATAAGCCGCAATCGTCGTCGGCACATCGGATGCCTTTACAGAGATGCAGATATCGTAAAAATCCTGCTCCCACAGGTGCTTTACGTGGTCCATCGCGTTGATTACGAGTGCCTCGGGTGTAATAACGCCGTCGTACGGCGCAAGCAATTCGGCCGACAAGCTGCCGCCGTTCACGCCCACGCGAATCGGCACACCGCGCTCCGCGCACGCGTGCGCCACGGTGCGTACGCGCTCCACCGAACCGATGTTACCCGGATTTATGCGTATCTTGTCCGCGCCCGCCTCAACTGCGGCGAGCGCGAGCTTGTAGTCAAAGTGAATATCCGCAACGAGCGGAATGCCGATACCGTCCTTAATCTGCGCAATCGCGTGCGCCGCCGCCATGTCCGGCACGGCTACGCGAATAATGTCGCAGCCCGCCGCCGCAAGCTCGCGGATTTGCGCAATCGTCGCGGCAACGTCCGTCGTCGGCGTCGTAGTCATGGATTGAACGGTCACGGGCGCGTCCCCGCCGATGGGTACGCCGCCTATCGTAATCTGCCGCGTCATAGCAGCTTCACAATGTCACTGACCATAACAGCGACCATCAACAGCATAAGCAAAACGAGCCCTCCCGCATGTATATATCCCTCATATTTGGGGTTAATTCTGCGTTGCGTGACCTTTTCCACCACAGAGGTTATTAAAACGCCTACGATGCGCCCGCCGTCCAGCGCGGGAATCGGCAACAGGTTCATCACGCCGAGGTTGACCGCAATCAGCGCACCGAGACCGAGCACACGTATAATCCTGTCGCCGACGCTCGGCAGCTGCGGGTCGTTCGCGCTCTCGTTTATCACCGCAACCAGCCCGACGGGACCCGATAAATCGCTCAGCTTCGCGCCGCCGGAAAAGAGCTGCACGAGCCCGATTTTCACAAGGCGAACGTAGTTTGCCGCCGTGCTGACGGCATGGTTAAACCGTGCGCCGAGCGTCGGCGTAATGCCACGGAAATACAGCCCGATTTTCATCTGCTTTACGCCGTCAATTTCATACTCGCGCAGCTGCATGTCAAAGTTTTCGTATTTGATTTTCTGCCCGTCGCGCACGATTGTCAGGTCAACGAAGCCGTCCGCCGCGCTCGGCATATCCATAAACAGCCCGAAGTCCTCTACGTAGCGCGTGCGCTCGCCGTCCACGGCGTAAATCGTGTCGCCGACCATCAGCCCATGCTCGCCCTCGTTCGGATATCCGTCCATAAAGCCGCCGAGCGTCGTGCTCGTCAGATACATGTTGCCCATTTGCAGTATCAGCACGATGATGAACCCGAACAGCAGATTCATAAACGCGCCCGCCGCAAGGATTACGATGCGTTTCCACGCCTTTTGCGCCGTAAACGCACGCGGGTCGGGGTTATCCTCGTCCTCGCCCTCCATCATGCACGCGCCGCCGAACGGCAACGCGCGGAGCGCATAGACCGTCTCGCCGCGCTGTCGGCTGAAAATCTTCGGACCCATACCGATTGCAAACTCGTTGACCTTGACGCCGAGCCGCTTCGCCGCCGTAAAGTGTCCGAGCTCGTGGATAACAATCAGCAGCCCAAACAGCAGCGCACCCAGTACAATATACATTCTACTCAATCCTTTTCAAGTGATTTCGCTTGGCGATACGCGGTGACGGAGGTTGCTCTACGCTAAGGTACCCACCTCGTGCCTGATAAACTCATAAATATCCAAAAACGCAATCTCCCCCGCGAGAAACTTCGCGACGGCTCGCTCGTTCGCGTCGTTCATCACGCGGCAAACTTCGTCGCCGAGCGGCGCAAGCTCATACGCGAGCCGCAGGCACGGGAACGCGTCCAAATCCGGCTCCTCAAACGTCAAAGCTCCGACGCTAACCAAATCAAGCGGCGCGGACGGCGACGCAACGCGCCGCGGGTACGTGAGCGCGTATTGAATCGGAATGCGCATGTCCGGCGTGCCGAGCTGCGCAATCACCGCGCCGTCCTCAAACTCTACGGCGGAGTGAACGATGCTTTGACGGTGGATTAAGACCTTTATCTGCTCGCGCGGGAGGTTGAACAGGTGCATCGCCTCAATAAGCTCAAGCCCCTTGTTCATCATCGTCGCGGAATCGACCGTAATCTTCGCGCCCATCGACCAATTCGGGTGACGCAGCGCGTCGGCTACAGTGACGCTTTTCAACTCGTCGCACGTTTTGCCGTAGAACGCACCGCCGCTCGCGGTGAGGATTACACGCTTAACCTTATTCCCCGCCGCGCCCTGTAAGCACTGAAAAATCGCCGAGTGCTCCGAATCCACGGGAATTATCTCTGCGCCGCAACGCTTTGCCTCGCTCATGACGAGGTTTCCCGCGCACACGAGAGACTCCTTGTTCGCCAACGCGAGCCGTCGTCCCGCGCGCACCGTCGCGAGCGTCGCCTCAAGCCCCGCCTGTCCTACGATAGCGTTGACTACGATATCCGACGGTACCGCGAGTGCCTCAAGCGGTTGCGTCGTAACGACGTCGGACGAAAACTCAGCCGCCTGCTGCTCAAGCAGCGCGCGGTTGCTGTAGCCCGAAATCGCTGCGACACGGATGCCGAGCGCACGGCAAACGTCAAGCGTTTGCGTGCCAATCGACCCCGTGGAGCCGAGAATCGTAACGGAATTTACCATGCTGTGACCATTCACTTCCTTTTTCACGAGCCTTCGATTCTTGCGCCGAAAATTGTTGCGTTTTCGGGAATTTATTCCCGGATTTTTGTCGCTCATTTTCGGCAAAAAGGGACAAATCCGCGCGTGAAAGATTTGTCTTTTACGCTATCCAAACCAAGAAAATCGGGAACGCCTTGTTCGCAAGCATCACAATCGGCGCGCACAGCACCATCGAATCGAAGCGATCGAGCATTCCGCCGTGACCGGGAATCAGATTGCCGTAGTCCTTGATGCCGAGCTTGCGTTTAATCCACGAAAACAGCAAATCTCCCGCCTCGGTCGCGATCGCGCCGCACATTCCTACGATGACTGCGTTGCCGTAATTGAACGTGTAATACTCGCCAACGTCAATGCCGCCGAGTGTTCCGGGAATAATCGTCGACAGCAACAGCGTGTATCCCACCACCGCGAGCGTTCCGATAACGATGCCGCCGATGAAGCCCTCAATCGACTTCTTAGGCGAGATTTTCGGGAACGGTCGGTGCTTGCCGATGCTGACACCGACGAAATATGCGCCGCCGTCCGTTATGAACGCGCTCAAAAACGGGAGCAGTACGAGATACTGCCCGAACGCAACCTCACGCAGGCGATAAATCGACCATCCGAGCGCGAACGCAATCGCGACCGATACCAACAGCGTCGGCAACAGCAAAAACGTCGGCGGCTTTTTGTTCGTCTTTGCGTAACGGGCGAACGCGTGGTCGACCTCAATCACGCACACGAGCGAAATAATCGCCATCATTATCGCCGTGACCCATTCCGGCGTAAAGAAAAGCAAGCAAAATACGACAGGAACGGCGACAACGGCAGTCAAAATTCTTGTTTTCAAATCTCACTATCCTTTCATTTCGGGGATTGTATTTGCAGTGTTTTGCGCAACGGGACATCGAGGACGCCTTCCCCTACAAATCATTTCGCGTTCCCGTATCTGCGGTCCCGCTTGCCGTACGCCGCGAACGCTTTGTCGAGTTCCTGCGGGGTGAAGTCCGGCCAGAGCGTATCCGTGACGTAAAACTCCGAATACGCGCTCTGCCACAGCAGGAAATTCGACAGCCGCAGCTCGCCTCCCGGACGAATTATCAGGTCGGGGTCGGGAATCCCCGCCGTGTACAGCCGCGCCGAAATGCTCTCCTCCGTCGGCTCAACGCCGTCGGCAACGCACCGCGCGGCGGCACGAACAATCTCATCGCGACCGCCGTAATTGATGCAAACATTCGCCTGCATGCCGTCTATTGTTTGCGAGAGCTCGCCCGTTTCAGCGATTAACGCTTGCAGTTGCGGCGAAAGCACCGACGTGTCGCCGAGTATTTTCAGGCGCACGCCCTCAAGCTCCATCTTTTCGATGGACTCGGCGAGGTACTTTTCCAACAGCTGCATAATCGTCGAAACCTCGCCCTCGGGACGCTTCCAATTCTCCGTGGAAAACGCGTAGACGGTGAGGTGCTCAACGCCGAGGCTCTTGCAATACGTCGCAATCATGCGGAAAACCTCCGCACCGGCGGCGTGACCGGCCGTGCGCGGCAAGCCGCGCTTGCGCGCCCACCGCCCGTTGCCGTCCATGATGATTGCCACATGGCGCGGGACAACGGCTGAGCCGTTATCCCGCGCTACGCGGCCTTTTCGTTTGAAAATGTTAAATTTCAAGGAGCTCCTTGTCCTTTTTCGCGGCGATGGTCTCAATCTCCTTGATGAAGCCATCGGTCAGCTTTTGGATGTCCTTCTCCGCGTCTTTCAAATCGTCCTCCGTAATCTCGGATTTCTTCTTCTGCGCCTTGAAATCCTCAACGGCGTCGCGGCGAATGTTGCGAATGGCGACTTTCGCCTGCTCCGCGTGCTTCGCCACGCTTTTGGTGAGTTCTTTACGTCTATCCTCCGTCAACTGCGGAAAGCTCAGGCGAATGACCTTACCGTCGTTCGTCGGGTTTATGCCGAGCTCCGACGACTGAATCGCCTTTTCGATGTCCTTGAGCAGCGACGCGTCCCACGGCGAGATGACGAGCGAGCGCGGGTCGGGCGTGGAAATCGTGCCCACCTGTCCAATCGGTGTCGGCGTTCCGTAGTAGTCGATGCGAATCTGGTCAAGCACGCCGGCGTTCGCGCGTCCCGCGCGAATCGTCGCAAGTTCCGTATTGAACGCGCTGATGGTCTTGTTCATTTTGGTTTCGTATAATTCGTAATCCGTCATTTTACAGTTTTCTCCTTTAACCTCATATGTAATATTCCATTTATAATAGCTATGTCATTGGTAGCGTAGCGGAATTGCGGTGCGCTTTACAGCGTTACAATCGTACCGATTTTCTCGCCCATTACGACGCGGTAGATGTTCTCGGGATCGTTCAGTGCAAACAGGATAACGGGAATGTTGTTGTCCATCGACAGGCTCGTAGCCGTCGAATCCATCGCCTCAAGATGCTTAGACAGCACCTCGTCGTAGGTGATTCTATCGTACTTTACGGCGTCGGGGTTCTTCTTCGGGTCGGCGGAATACACGCCGTCTACGTTCTTTGCGAGCAGAATCGCGTCCGCGCGAATCTCCGCTGCACGCAGTACAGCCGCCGTGTCCGTAGAGAAGTACGGGTGACCCGTTCCGCAGCCGAAAATCACGACGCGCCCGTTTTTAAGGTGCTTGTCCGCCTTTAAGCGAATATACGGCTCCGCAACGGCGCGAATCTCCAGCGCAGTCTGAACGCGAACCTGCACGTCAAGCTGCTCCAAAACGTCCGCAACGGCGAGCGAATTCATAACGGTCGCCATCATGCCCATGTGGTCGGCGCGCGTACGCTCCATTTTGCCCGCTCCGTCCGCCGCACCGCGCCAGAAGTTGCCGCCGCCGACGACGATGCCGATTTCCACGCCCACGTCTACGCACTTCTTGATTTTGCGGCAGACCTCCGTGATAACGTCAAAGTCCAAGCCAAAGCGCTTTTCGCCCGCAAGAGCCTCGCCCGAGAGCTTAATCAGCACTCTCTTATATTCCGGTTTACCTGTTTCCATATTTACATGTACCTTCCTTCATATCAAATAAAGTAAAAATCCGCAGTCTATGCCTCAAGCGTCTCAATCATGCCGTAGTCGCCGCTCTTGCGCTTGTATACAACGGCGAATTTGTCGTCATTATTCTGGTTCTTGAACACGTAGAACGTGTGCTCTAACAGGTTCATCTGCAAAACCGCTTCCTCGGGTGCCATCGGCTTAATCGGGAATGCCTTGCTACGGACAATCTTGAACTCCGGCTCGTCCTCAACCTCGCTCGTAATGACCTCGGGCGCGGCCTCAGCCTCAACAACGCCGTCGCGAAGACGCTTTGCAAGGCGCGTTTTGTGCTTGCGAATCTGCCGCTCAATCGCCGCAACGGCGGAGTCAATCGACGCGTGCATGTCGCTCGTGTTCTCGGAAACGCGAAGAATAAGACCGTTGTTGTTCAGCGTGACCTCCGCGATGTGGCGACCGCCCTTGGAGCCTGCGAACGTGATTTGCGTCTCGGACTCGTGGTGGAAAAACCTGTCTAACTTCGCGATTTTCCGCTCCGCATACTCGCGGATTTCCGGGCTGACCGTGACCTTGCGCTCATAGATTGTGAATTTCATAAATGAACCTCTCCTATCCTATATCTAAAATAACTTTGTGGTTAGCTCAGCTTGCCCTTTGCCCAACTCGTAAAATAATCGCCGGGCGAGATTGCTATGTACCCCGCGCCGCGCTTTTCAATCGCAACGCTCAGTGCCGTACGCCGACCGCCGAAGCCACCCGCGCCGGGACCCGCCGCGTTGAGCCGCGCAAGAATGCGCTTCTCCGCGAGCGCAAGCTCCGCGTCGTCGCTCGCCGTATCGGCCGAACGAAACAGCGCCTCGCGCGCCAACGCCATCGCGTCCTCTCGGGTATCCGCAACGCCGACACCTACGACCATCGGACACATCGCCGCAACATCGTCAAGCAGAAGCGTCTCCGCAACGAGCGCGTCAAATTCGTGGCTCGGCGGCACGCTCTCGGAGTTCATCACCAACTCGCGCTCCATCGTCTCAGACGAGACGATGCCGACGAGCATAGTATCGCCCGCAAGCTCGCGAGTGTATACCTCGCCCGCGGCGTTTTCGCCGCGCAACGGCAAGCCCTTTTCGGCGCATTTGCGGAATTTCTCCACCGCGCCAAGCAAAAACTGCGCCGCGTCGGGGTTGTTCTCGCTCTCATACGCGCACTCCAATAGAATCGCCAGCGACGGCGGCAGCGTAGTCTCCGCTTCGCGCGTCAGCTTCGCAAGCAACTCGTCATGGTGCATCGGACTCACCTCGTTTCGGATATATTTATGAACATTTTACCATTACATGCGAAAATAAGCAATGACTATTTTATGAATTTGTGCTATAATGAACGTGAACTCACCTGCGAGTTCAGTGGTGCGCAGCACCGCGAAAGGCGACAAAGTCGGCTTTCACGTGAAATTCACCGCGATTTTCTCAAAAGGACGAATTATATGGAAAATATTTGTTTAGCTTATACTCTTTCGGTTGAAAACTATATTGGTTTATGCTTATCTGCCGGTTGGCCAAAGCCTGATAAAAAGCAGTCAACTAAGAGCCTTCAAAATTCTGATTATTTGGTGTCGGCAATAGATGAAAAAAGTGGCAAGGTAGTGGGAATGGGTAGAAGTGTTGGCGACGGTGCAATGGCGGAAATGATTATTGACGTTGTCGTTCACCCGGAATATCAAAGTATGGGCATAGGTACGTGTATGATTAATGACCTGATAGAGCGCATAAAAAATCAGGTTCAATCAGGGCAAAAAGTTATGATAACTTTGGTTGCTGCATTGGGGAAAGAAAAGTTTTATGAAAAATTTGGTTTTACTTCTCACCCTAACGAAAGTTATGGAAATGGAATGTATCTTTGGCATATGAAATCATTGTCGTAGGGACGACCGCCCTCGGTCGTCCGCAAAAACGAACCCAGCCCCCACCAAAATCCAAAGAATAGAGGTATCCAAAATGTTTCTAATCGGTTCGCACATTTCATCAACCGGCGGCTTTCTCGCGATGGGCAACGCCGCAAAATCGCTCGGCGCAAGCGTTTTCCAGTTCTTCACGCGCAATCCTCGCGGCGGCGCGGCGAAGCCGTGGCCGGACGAGGACATCGCCGCGTACTGTGACTTCGCTGCCGCGAACGGCATCACCGCGCCGCTCGCGCACGCGCCGTACACGCTCAACGCCGCCTCGGAAAAGGAGCGCGTACGCGAATTTGCCGTCGAAATTATGACGGAGGATTTAATCAAGCTCGAAAAAATCCCCGCCGCGATGTATAATTTCCATCCCGGTTCGCACGTCGGACAGGGGCTTACGCTCGGCACGGCGCTTATCGTCGCGTGCTTGAACGCGTCCGTCGCACCCGACGGCACGGTTCCCGTCTTGCTCGAAACCATGAGCGGCAAGGGCAGCGAAATCGGCGCAAAATTTGAGGAGCTGCGCGCCATAATCGACGGCGTTGACGACGCAATCCGCCCTCGCCTCGGCGTGTGCCTCGATACGTGCCACGTCTACGACGCAGGGTACGATATCGTGACCGACCTTGACGGCGTGCTGACGGAGTTCGACCGCGTCGTGGGGCTCGACCGCCTGCGCGCGGTGCATCTGAACGACAGCAAGCACCCCTTTGCGTCGCACCACGACCGCCACGAGACGCTCGGCGGCGGCTCGCTCGGCCTCGATGCTATTGTGCGCGCGATTAACCACCCCGCGCTGCGTGATTTGCCGTTTTACCTCGAAACGCCGAACGACCTCGACGGCTACGCCCGCGAGATTGAGCTGCTGAAAGGGCTGCGGACGTAAGCGCGACATTTCGAGGACGGCGTCCCACGTCATTGTAAGGGCGAACCTCGTCCGCCCGTGGTTCAACGAATGCACCGCAATACGCGGGGGAAAAGAACCACCCCGCGCGTCTCGTCGCAGCGAGACGTCGCCCCACCGTCGCCGGGGAATTTACAACGTGCAGAACCTCCCCTTGATGACAAAAACCGCGCCTTTACAGGCGCGGTTTTGTCGGTGTTACGCAGTTTTGTTACGACACAGCGAAAATTTTACTTCCCAAAATACTTTGCGATGTCAAACCCGCCGAGCGGACGCGAGTACGCACCCATCGGGGTGAGCTGTACGCGCTGCGGGTCGCCCTCGCCGACGCCGAAGAAGAAGCCTCCGTCGTGCATGATGTTCGGGTTGAGCACGAGCGTGCCTTGGCTGCCGTTGCAGGTGTCCTCCGTCCAGCTCATCAGATACGCGTCGTCGCGCAGCTTGACGTACAGGCACGGGGAGCTCCACATGAAACCGCCGGCGTTGTTGCCGAGCATAATCGTCCACGAATACGACTCCGGAGACGAATAAACGTGAATGGACTGCATGAAATCCGAGTACGTCCACGAGAACGCCTTGCCGACGAGGTCCGTCGTGAAGCCGTGGCGCGTGACTGCGGGCGGAATGGGGCCGTCCTCAATCATCAGAACGCCGAATACGGCCTTGTGGCCGACTTCCCATGTCGTGCGGCCGTTGCCGATTTGCGCATCAACGCACGTAGCGAGCGCGTTGGAGAAGTCAACGGCGTGCGTCGGATTGCGGAACGGCACGGAGCCGGTGCAAACGTGGCTGAAGATGATGATATCCGGTGCGGGCTCGTACGCCTCGTAACGCTCGTCGTGCCACTCGCCGCCGTTGATGCGGTAGCTCAGGTGCGACGCGTCAGCGATTTTGTACTCCCAAGAATCGGCGTCGTCGTATTGCAGCACAAAAGTCTTTTCCGCCATGTAGTCGGAGGCTTCCATGGTGTTGAAGCTCGACATGATGGAGGTTCCCTCGAACGGCGTGCAGCCGATTTTGATGATTTCGTCGACCTCAGCTTGGCTGAGGTCCTTGTGCGAGTATGCGGGGCGGTAAACGGGGCGGTCACCCTTGGCGCGCGCGGACATGTCGCCGAGCATTGCGTCCTTCGGGAACTCCTTGCCGTAGTCGTTCAACGCTTCAAGCGTAGCGTAGCGGCCGGTAATCTCGCCGATACCCTCGAAAACGAAATAGTTGAGTTCGTCGTTCAGGTCGAAGCCGAGGCGAACGCCGATATGCTCAATGTTGAACAGGTCGATGACCTCAAGCTGGAATTCACCCGTGTACTCGCACTCAACGCGCGAATAGATGAACAGGTGGTCGTTGATTTTGTAGAAATCGGACGGCGCGGTCTTGGTGATGCCGCCGCGCGCGTCGGAGAGCTCCACGAAGCTCGACCAGATGATGGACGGGAAGAACGTCAGCTCGCGCGTCGCGTCGTCGTTTTCCCAGTACAGGCCGAGACCCTCAACGCGGTTCGTCAGCTCGTGACGCGCCGCAGGCGGCTCAATCCCCTCGTGGGCGTTGTAGCCGTGGCGAATGTCGCGCCAAACCTCACGCAAATCGTTCTCAAAGCCGCCGAACCACGTCTCAAAAACGGTGACGATGTTCGTCTCCTCGTCTATTATGATGTGGAAACCGCGAACTGTGCCGGGGATCAGGTGCGTGACGATGGTGATGTCACCCATATATTGAATGGCATACGGAGCAGTGACGGGCTCACCGCCGTTTTCGGATAGTGTCAGCGTGCCGTTGCCAAGCGTATAGACGAGCTTGCCGCCGTCGTCGAGGATGATGGTCATATTACCACTCTCGAACTCCACCTCAACGCCGTTCTGCGGAGCGGAATTTGCCGCGAGCTTCGCGTTGATTTGCTCCAGCGTCAGCTTTGTGTGCTTATCGAAAAATGTTGAACGAAAGAAATCCATAGAATTGCCTCCTAAATTTTATTGTGGCCGCGAATATAATTGTGCCGCCGCCGAGGCGGCGGCACAATGCTGTATCGTATCGTTTACGGCAGATACGGGTTCGGTGCGTTCATGACGTCCTCGTAGTCCTTGACGTCCTGAATCTTGCCGTAGGCGCCAATCATGACGAGGATATCGGAATCGGTGCCGTCCGCCGCAGTCATCGTGCCGAAGCCGCGACCGATGTCATAGACGTGGTGATAGTTATCGAGGAACATGAGGTTATCGCTGCGGAACATCGCCTTCGCGCCGAGAATCTTCTCCATGCCGTGCTCCGTCGCGGAGACGAGGTAGATGCCCTCTTTAATGCGGATGTAATCGGCGGGATCGTCCGAGCTCGGAAGCGCGGAAACGATATCGTTGAAGTTGTCCGTCGCCGCTGCGCCGCCTGCACCTGCGTTCGCGTCGCGCGGATACGTGATGCGATACCAGCGCGCGGAATGATAGGCGTGAACGGTCGCCATGTCGGGCGAATACTGCCACTTGACGATGTTGCCGACCATATCATCGGTGAAGCCGTGACGCGGATAAATTTTGTACTCAACGCCCTCCTGCGCGATGCAGCCGAAGACAAATGCGTTATCAACGAGATACGGCCAGCGCGGATTGCGTCCGACTGAGGATATGCCGTGTGTGACGAGGTGCTGCTCAAGGTCGATGATGAACACGAAGTTCTGGCGCTTGGAAAACTCGCAGCTTGCGAGGTTCCAAGTGACGAAGTAGATGAGGTCGTCGCCCTTTAGGCAGTTGTACTTGTCAACCTGCGGCGTGGACGGCTCTTTGCTGACGTAATTCCACTCAATGGTTTCCTTGTCGATGAAGTTGAGAACGATGTCGTAGCCGTCGTCCATCAACAGCTCGAACTTTTTGCCCTCAAGCTCGTAGCATGCGGGGGGAACGTACTGGAAGGCGCCGCCTCCGAATTTGCTCATTTCACGTAAATCCATAGTAGTTTTTCCTCCATGTTATAGTATTTTCATTTTGTAGGGGCGGATTCAATATCAGCCCGTGGTTTTATTCCTGATACGCCGTAACCTTGCCGTAGCCGCCGATTGTACCGAGCGGCGGAAGTCCCGGAACGCCGAAAAGCGCGCCGTCAAAGAGCACCGAATTGTAGTCGCCGACCAAGAACAGACCGACCTTCGTCGGACCGAGCGCGATTTGCCCGTACTGGAAGTAGATACCCTCCGCGAGACGAATTGCCTTGAAGCCGGGAATCGCAATCGGCGGCATCATCGGCATCGTAATCCCCGCGTTGTCCTTTGTGTACTTGACGCTTGCGGTGATTGTGGGTGAGAACGAGTAGTCAACCGTGTTTCCGATTAGGTCGTCGCTGAGCGCATGGCGCGCACGCTCGTCCGCTGCCGCGCCGACAATGTAGCCGAAGTCCTCCATCGGTTTGTCGCCGCCGATTACAACGTGCGTGGCAAGCCCCGCCGCGTAATCAAGGATGTACGTCGCGCCGAAATTGTCGATTGCGAAATTGACGAGGAAAATTCCGCCGCCGATTTTCAGGCACGCCGCCGGTTGGTCGTTCAACCCGCCCGAGAGCGTTACGGTCAGTGCGGTGCGGCTCTCCGCAGCAAAGGCGAGCGTAAGCGTCGTCTTGCGGCCGGAGTCGAACGCGAGGTCGATGCCCTTGCCGACAAGCTCGTACGAATTCGGGCGCGAATACGCCATGAAATCCGCTGACGCAAACTTGTAGGCATCTTTCAGGTTCATTTTCTAATCACTCCTTTCAAAGCTCGTGGATTACGCCGAATTTTGGCGAAAATACACAAATAAAATGCCGTATATTGCTATTTAATAGTTATATCATATATTCGCCTGAATGTCTACACAAAAATACAAAGGCACCGAAAAAATTTTCACAAAATTTTTCATCAAGTACCTTGCCATTTGGCTTTGCGGGGTGCTGCACTGCGTCATTGGCGAGCCCGCAGTGCGCGGCAATCCGGCTGACTACCGTCCTGTAGGGACGATCGCCCTCGTCGCCCGTTGTTGCGGACTGCGGTGCATTCGTTGAACCACGGGCGGAGCAAGGGTTCACTCTGTGAGCACTTGCTCCGCCTCCCTACAAACAGGTGCGGTGAGAGCCAATCCCACCCCGTCCACATCAAAAAACCCACCCCTGCCACTTCCGTGACAGGGGTGGGTTTTTGTCATCTACTGCTTACGTTTCCGCCAGAACATCGCTCATGTCGTACATGCCCGCTTGACGCGGCGCGGCGAAGTACGCGGCGGCGCGGAGCGCACCGGCGGCGAAAACCTCGCGCGAGTACGCGACGTGGCGCAACTCAATAATTTCGTCGTTGCCGGCGAAAATCACGCTATGCTCGCCGACGATTGTGCCGCCGCGAACGGCAGAAATGCCGATTTCGTTGACGGGGCGCACCTCGCGGCGCGCGGAGCGGTCGAACACGTAATCCGGCGTTTCCGCGAAAGCCTCTGCGGCGGCATCGGCTAACATCAGCGCGGTGCCGGAGGGCGCGTCTAACTTCGTGCGGTGGTGCCGCTCCACGACCTCAACGTCGAAGCCGCGTCCGAGGAAGCCCGCCGTGCGTTTTACGAGGTCGGCGAGCAGGTTTACGCCCAGCGACATGTTGCCGCTACGGAAAATCGGAATCTCGCTTGAAGCGGCGCGGATTTTGTCAAGCTGCGGCGCGGAATAGCCCGTAGTGCAGAGCACAAGCGGGATTTTATGCGCCGTGGCGTAGCTCAGCAGCTCGTTAAGCGCGTCGGACGACGAGAAATCGACGATAACGTCCGCCTCGCCGTCGTAGTCGGAGATTTGAGTGAAAATCGGATAATCGGCCGTGCCCCCGCGCAGGTCAACACCCGCAACGACGGCGACCGCTCCGCCCTCGGACGCGAGCCGCGCGACTGCGGCGCCCATTCTGCCGCCACAGCCGGATAGGATTATCTTTGTCATTTGTAAAACCTCAATTTAGAGCAGTCCGACGTTTTTGAGCGTTTGCCGCAGGATTTCGAGGTTGTGCGGTTCCATCTCGCACAGCGGCAGGCGCACCTTGCCGACGTTCTTGCCCATCAGGTTCATCGCCGTCTTTACGGGAATCGGGTTGACCTCAATAAAGAGGTTATCCATAAGCTCAAGGTATTTCGACTGTATAGCGGTTGCCGCCTTGAAGTCGCCCGCGAGACAGAGCTTCGTGATATCTGCCATAAGCGACGGCATGACGTTCGCCGCGACGGATATTACGCCCTTGGCGCCGAGAGCCATCATCGCAACGGTCTCGTTGTCGTTGCCGCACCACACGTTCATCTCATCGCCGCACTGCGCAACCGTTTGCGCAAGCAACGAGAAGTCGCTGGAGGCTTCCTTAATGCCGTTTATCATCGGGTGCTTTGAGAGCTCCTTGTACGTCGACGCGGCGACCTTTACACCCGTGCGGCTCGGCACGTTGTAGACGATAATCGGCGTGTTTACGCGGTCGGCGATGTATGTATAGTGCTCAATCAAGCCGCGCTGCGTCGCCTTGTTGTAATACGGCGTGACGATTAAAAGACCGTCCGCGCCGGACTTTTCGGCGTGCTGCGAGAGCATGACGGCGGCGGCAGTATCGTTGCTGCCTGCACCCGCAACGACCTTGATTCGCTTGTTGGTGTGGCGCACGGCGAAATCGACGACCTCAATGTGTTCTTCGAGAGACTGCGTGGACGATTCGCCCGTGGTGCCGCAGATGGTGATGGCGGAGGTGCCGCCCGCAATCTGCTCGTCTATGATGCGTCCAAGTGCCTCGTAGTCAACGCCCGTCTCGGTGTACGGCGTTACGATGGCGACGGATGAGCCGGTAAAAATCGGTTGCTTCATAATATTTCTCCTAACTAATAGAAATCACGGGCGGAGCAAGCGCCGCCCCTACGTGGTGGTGTGTTTTCCCTTAAATGTAGTCCTTTGCGCACAGCAGCTCGGCGAGCAGGACTGCGCCGCCCGCGGCTCCGCGCAGAGTGTTGTGCGACAGGCATACGAACTTGTAGTCGTATTGCGTGTCCTCGCGTAAACGCCCGATAGAGACTGCCATGCCGTTCTCAAGATTACGGTCGAGCTTCGTTTGCGGGCGGTTTTCTTCTTCAAAGTAGTGCAGGAATTGTTTCGGTGCGCTCGGCAGATTGAGCCTCTGCGGCTCGCCTGCGAAGGCGGCCCAGCGCGTCTTGATTTCCTCAATCGTCGGCTTTTTGTCGAAACTGACGAAAACGGCGGCCATGTGACCATCAGACGCGGCGACGCGAATGCATTGCGTCGTTATTGCGGGCTTTTCGGCGGGAACGATGACACCGTTCTCGATTTTACCCCAGACGCGGAGGGGTTCGCGCTCGCTCTTTTCCTCCTCGCCGCCTATATACGGGATAACGTTGTCAACCATCTCCGGCCACGTCTCAAACGTCTTGCCCGCGCCGGAAATTGCCTGATAAGTGCAGACAAGCGCGCGGGAGATGCCGAATTCCTCTTTTAAGGGGTGGAACGCCGGGACATAGCTCTGAATCGAGCAGTTGGACTTGACGGCTATGAACCCGCGAGACGTCCCCAACCGCTTTCGTTGGTCCTTTATAACCTCAATATGCTCGGAGTTGAGCTCCGGTATTACCATGGGAACGTCGGGCGTCCAACGGTGAGCAGAGGCGTTGGATATGACGGGACATTCGTGCCTTGCGTAGGTTTCTTCAAGCGCGGCGCACTCGTCTTTATCCATCTCCACGGCGGAAAACACGAAGTCTACTTCGTCGGCGACGGCAGCGACATCGGCAAAGGCGTCGCGGACGATGAGTTGCGCCGTTGCGTCGGAGAGCGGCTTCTCCTTTGCCCAGCGACCTGCAACGCAGTCGCCGTATTTCTTACCGGCGGAGCGAGGGCTCGCCGCGACTACGGTTATGTCAAACCACGGGTGATCTTCAAGCAGGGCGACGTAATGTTGCCCGACCGTTCCCGTAGCTCCGATTATTCCGACCTTGTACTTTTTCATAATGTGAATTTCCTTTCCTTGTTCGGGAGTTGCTCCGTTAATAAAATCTATTCTCTTGCGTTTTGTCGAATTATGTGCTATACTGTCACGCAATGTTGCATGACAATCCATACAAACGCTGATGGTTAAACTTTATTTTACCACTTCGCGGTTGTAACGTCAATACAAAAATTCACGAGGTTACACATGATTTTTAAGAAAAATGCGGTTAAAATAACGGCGCTCGGGCTCGCGCTTGCCTGTATGCTCCTGCTTGCGCCCGTTACCACGCAGGCCGTAGACCTTCCGAACGACACCGTTCGCATCGGTCTTTACTACGGCTCAAACACTCTCGTTGCAGCGAATTTGCAGAACGTAGACGGCTTCGGCGGCGGCTTTGAATTCGGTTATTTCGACCCCGATACGCGCGAATTTAGCTCCCTCGGCGTTACGACGCAGGAGACGAAGATTTCGATGCTGCGCGACAAGAACATGTACTATCGCTCTAGCGATAACACATACGTTGACTCAGCCGTGAGCGATATCGTCGTCGGTTGCTTCCACGTAATACTGCCCGGCGGCTACTCCGATTACTACAGCGCACAGCAGGTCGCGCAGAATTACAATGACGGCTTCGTCAAGTACGATAACGGCACGTTCTACGCGTGCTTCGGCGATTACACGACGCGCTCGCGCGCGCAGGAAGAGGCGAACGCCGTCGGCGCAAGCGTAACGGAGGGCACGACGTACACGATTGCGATTGCGGCGACGGGCACGGGTCGCGTACTGTTTGAGTTTGACGGCGGAGCCAACCGTGCACTCGGCGTGCGACCGTTGCAGAACAACGCGAACAGGCCGAAAACGTGGTTCAAGGGATACCAATACTACGGCGCGTTCCAGTATTATCGCGTAGACGGCGGCGATATGCGCGTTATCAATTTCGTAAACGCAGAGGATTACATTCGCGGCGTTCTGCCGCAGGAAATGAGCCCGAACTGGCCTCTTGAAGCACTCAAGGCGCAAGCCGTATGCGCACGGACGTACGCAATGAGCAAGCTCGGTTCGCACGGCGGCAGCGGCTTCGATTTATGCCCGACTACGCACTGCCAGATGTACATCGGCGTAGGCACGACGAACGACCGCATCGACCAAGCCGTTGACGAGACCTCCGGCGAGTACGTTATGTACAACGGCGAGCTGTGTGAAACATACTATTCCTCGTCGTGCGGCGGCGCGACAGAAAACTCAGAAAATGTTTGGGCGCAGGCGCGTCCGTACCTGCGCGGCGTCGTGGATATATACGAGCAGGACTTGGCGAACAAAATCCCCGACTACTTCTGGACGGTTAAATACACGCCGAGCGAGCTGACGACGCGTATGCGCAACCGCGGACTAAACTGCGGCACGATAACATCGCTGACGGTGTCGGAATTCACGGAAAACGGCAACGTTCTCTCCGTGACGATGAAGGACTCCAACGGCCGCTCGTGGACGTTCCGCAAGGACGAGGCGCGTATCGCGCTCGGAACGCGCTCTCTGCGTTTCACCATCGGCGGAGGCTCGCAGCCCGGCCCCGTTCCGCAGCAAGACCGCACGATTTACGTCAACGGCGGCGAGGTCTTGAATGACGGCGCGACATACGCAATGGACGAAAACGGCAACACGGTGAAACTCCCCGCCGGCGATGTTTATGCAATCACGGGCGACGGCGAAATTACGACGATCGGCCCCGAAAGACCGACGACGGAATCAAGCCCCGACGGTAAAATCAACGGCGTTTTCGTACTCTCCGGCACGGGCTGGGGTCACAACGTCGGCATGAGCCAGTACGGCGCGTACGCTATGGCGGAGCGCGGCTTGACGTACCGCGACATTATCCACTTCTATTATACGGGCGTTACAATCGGTTAATGCGCCCCGCAATATACACGCAATTATGACGGTTTCGGCTATGCCGAGGCCGTCATAATTAACGAAACAGGGAGGCAGTGATTGCTTGAAAACCTCAGATTTTTACTACGATTTGCCGGAGGAGCTGATTGCTCAAACGCCTCTTGAACGGCGCGACGGCTCGCGACTGCTGACTCTTGACAAGACGTCGGGCGCAACGGCGCACCGCGCGTTTTCCGACCTGCCGAGCCTGCTCAAAAAAGGCGATTGCCTCGTCATGAACGATAGCCGCGTCCTTCCGGCGCGGCTTTTCGGTCGTCTCGCGACGGGCGGCGCGATTGAGGTCGTTCTGCTGCGTGACCTCGGCGGCGATGTGTGGGAGTGTCTCACGCGCCCCGGCCGCAAAATGAAGCTCGGCACGCGCGTCTACTTCGGCGGTGAAGTCGAAAACGCGGCGGCAGGGGCGATTCACGAATCGCCCTCCGCGGAATTGACCGCCGTCGTGACCGACATCGCCGAGGGGGGAAACCGACTGCT
>JGI994J12354_10001583_pt1 | contig 23012 bp, 16 predicted proteins | sample IntmicLarv3ML3BL_FD_12354 | JGI IMG/M metagenome (IMG submission 12354) | reverse complement strand
GTCTTTATAAATAATTCAGGTTAGAATAAAGGTGATTTATTTTCCGGTACTCATTACGCCTGAATCGTCATCGGTGTTATTGAGGCGCTTCTGTCCTGACTTGAAATTGCGACCGAAAGAGAAGTTGTATGACAAACGAAGGATAAACATACGTGAACTTTCATTTATATAGTTGCTCTTTTTATATGATGCATATTGCGACCGGTTTTCAGTTTCCTGTTTGTAATTATCCACAAACGGGTTAAACATCCCTGCCGTTAGTGATAAGTTTTTATGCTTGTAACCGAGCATCAAAATATGAATGTTTTCACCACCTGTCATAGTTTCGCCGTAGAACCAGTTCCAGTTTGTTTCCATAATGAAACCTGCAGAGAAATTCTTATACATTGCATTTAGTTGCATTGATGTAAACCAGTTTGTGTATTCATGACTGTATGTATTGCCGTTACTGATATAATGATTGACACCTTCCGTAACAGACAGAGTAACTATATCTTTAATCGGACCAACGCGTAATGTCATGCGTCCGGACATGCGCTGCCAGTTTTTCTGGTTGTTCCATGTCTGAACAATTTTATCGCCTTCAAGATATTTTTCGTCCATAATCGCCTTTGGCTGATACTCGTACATACCCCACAGGTTAGCGTAGAAAATACCTTTCTGCAACTCGTACGTCAGTTCGTTATTATAGCGTAAATATGGTTTCAGGCCGGGGTTACCGCGCTGTATCTGAAGTGAGTCAATAATTTGTTGTACGGCGCTCAGGTTTGACAGTGACGGTGAAGAGTTGCTTATACTACTGCGCAAGCGCACAAATGAGTTTCCGGGGAGTGCATAATGAAGTACGACACGAGGACTGAACGTATAGTATTGATATCCGTCATCACCTTCCTGCTCCAAGTACGAACGCGTAACGCCTACTCCAAGTGTATAATCCAACTTTTTTGCTTTCCCTTTAAATTCACTGTACAAAAATGTTTCTGACTGGCTCATTTCCGTCAGGTATGTATGACCGTTGCGATACTCGTTATCCGAAACCGACTGCATATGTTTAATACCGCCGCTTATACTGTTTCCTCCGATTTTTTTCTCGTATATAGCCTCACCGATAAGCGAATACTTCTCTCCGACAACATGATTATCCACATCGGTAAGCACTTCTTCATTACGACTTTCTTTATACAAACGTGTTTCGTCTGTTTTATTATACGTACCTACCATGTTTAATACAAGGGTTTGGTCGTTCTTCATATTTCGCTGATAATAAAGGTCGAGAGCCGGACGGTATGTTTTCCACGAAGCATTGTCTATCATGGAGACAGCATCGGATACGTTTGCAATATTATACAATGTACCTTTATAATCCATATGAGGGTTATTTTGTGTAAAGTAACGGAATGTGGCGCTTATCATATTTTTTTCATCCTGAAAACTATATGTTCCGTTCAGGTTTTGCCAGTTCAATTTGAGGTGCCCCGGTTCTCCGACCTCTTTTCGATGCAATACAGAGCCGTCCGAAAATGTGAATTTTTCTTCGTTATCACGCCACATCTGATAAAAATCACGATGACTTATGCCGTAGTTTACGGAGAACTCCGATTTTTTGTGGTTTATCTTCCCGTTGATAAAATTATTGCCCCACGCATCAAAAATACCGTCATACAAGTCTAACCCAAAACTTCCTCCTGTTTCCGGGCGATGTACGATATAGTCCAGAACGACCTCGGCATTGCCGTAGCGCAATCCGGGATTATCATGAAATTCCACACGGATAATATCGACAGGCTTCAATGCCTTAACATCCTGTATCTCAACCTTAACCCCATTTATTCGATATTGTATTTCGCCTCCTCCCGGAAGACTTACCTCTCCGAACAACGGGTTTACCTGCAATTTGGGTAGCATCAACTGCTGAAGCAAATCGACACCGTTTGTCGATGCTTTCAGATGCCTGTCCGAAGGGAAAATGATTTTTTTATCCGAGCGGCTTGTCGTACCCGAAGCTGTCACCGTAACACCTTCGAGCATTACCAAATCTTCCTCGAGTAAAATCTCATCCAACTGCAGATTTTTATTGTAGCCATGGATATCTATATATTGAGTCTTGTATCCTATACTCGAAATAACTATACGATAATCGCCCTCTGTCACATTCTTAAATAAAAAATCTCCAACCTCGCTTGAGGCCGTACCTGATATATAGGTCGAATCGGTCGTTTGCAAAACTATATTGGCAAACTCTATCGCTTCACGGCTTTCTGCATGTAAAACACGTCCGCGAATATCTATCGGTGCCGCAAAAACACTCTGTATAATAACACAACAGAATAATAATATTCCTGTAATTCTTCCGTTCATAGTTTTATTTTTTAAAATAGTTAATCTTGAAATTGAAATATGCGCATTTTTTCAACTTCTGTAAGTAAGACGAATTTCTCAAAAAAAGGTTACAGTTTTTTTATATAAACATATTTTTTTTCGAAAAATGCAATTTTCATTTACAACTACGCATATTTTTCACAAATGGGTGAGGGATTACCTGCTTGCCAATATTAGCGATTCAAGCCCTTGAATTATACCGCTTCTCTAAAATTTCACTACCTTTGTTCCCCAAAATAAAAACGGCACACAGAACATAAAAAACGATAAAATGAACAACCACAAGGACATAGAACCCACACCTTCCGGCAAAGCATTACTGCCATTAGGCGTTTTCTTTTTACTATACATCATAACATACATTTTTACGGGTGATTTAAGTAATATGCCGGTGTCGGTAGCATTTCTTACGGCCTCGGCTGTCGCTGTTCTGTTTTTCGGCGGACGAAGCATTGCACAGCGAATCGAAGTGTTCTGTCGCGGCTCTGCCAACGAAACGATAATGCTTATGGTCGTCATATTCATTCTCGCGGGAGCGTTCTCGGCCACCGCACGCTCGATGGGAGCCGTCGAAGCAACTGTAAATATGATACTTGGTCTCCTGCCTGCAAACATTATCATGGCGAGCATATTCATTACGGCTTGTTTCATTTCTATGGCGATGGGTACATCGTGCGGAACTATTGCTGCGTTGGCGCCTATAGCTGTAGGTATATCCGAACAGACAGGCTTCGGCCTGCCGATGCTTATAGGAATTATCATCGGAGGCGCGATGTTTGGCGACAACCTCTCGTTTATTTCCGACACAACCATCGTCGCAACCCGAACTCAGAATATTGAAATGAATGAGAAGTTTAAGGCTAATATCAAACTCGTTACGCCTGTTTTCATTATCGTATTGTTAATTTATATCGTTCGCGGCATCGTAGACTCTCAGCCGGTGCTCACGCAAACGTCAGATATCGAATGGGTAAAAGTAATACCTTACATCACAGTTCTTATCACTGCAATATGCGGAGTAAATGTTATAATCGTACTAAGTCTCGGTATAGTATTATCGGGAATAATAGGGCTTGCATCAAGTGGTTTCGGTATATGGGAATGGTGTGCTGCCATAAGCAGCGGTATTGTGACAGATATGGGAGAACTTATCATCGTTTCGATAATGGCAGGCGGTATGTTCGAAATAATACGTTCCGGCGGCGGAATAAGCTGGCTTATAACAAAATTGACAAACAATATCCGGTCACCTAAACAAGCTGAAGGAGCTATATCCGGTTTAGTGGCATTTACTAATATATGCACGGCAAACAATACAATAGCGCTTATCATCACCGGTCCCATGGCAAAACAGATAGGCGACAGGTATGACCTTAAACCGCGACGAGTCGCAAGCATTATTGATACTGTTTCATGCTCCGTACAAGGATTCCTGCCTTACGGAGCGCAATTACTCATCGCGGCAGGATTAGCGTCAATCAACCCCGTAGAGATAATACCGCATCTTTACTATTGCTTCGCACTCGGAATAGTAATAATATTATCCATTATCTTCCGCAAAACAACAATTACGAAATCAAGCTGATTAAAAGTCAGCTTCTTTTTCAATATATGTTTCTTTGCCTGTGACAGGGTGAACGAACGTTATTGATTGTGCATGAAGATAAAGGCGGTCGGATGATTTTCCGTAAAGGCGGTCGCCTTTTATGGGGACATTCAGTCCGTCACGATGTGCGGCATGAACGCGTAATTGGTGGGTACGCCCTGTTTGAGGATAAAAAAGTACTTTCGTGTATATATCTGTTCTTTCCAATATTTTATAATGCGTAACCGCATGTTTTCCGTATGTGTAATTAACCATTTGCCGTGGGCGGTCGTCGGGGTCAAGACATAATGGTAAAGAGATAACCGGAGATTTGTTTGTGTCTCTAATACCTGTTGATATTTCGTAAAAACTTTCATCAAGAACTCCATCAAGAATTGCGACATAACATTTTTCAATCTCGCCCTTTGCAAAAAGCTTCTGCATGGCTTTATGAACGTCTTTTGTTTTCGCAATAATCATTATACCGGATGTATCCATATCGAGACGATGAACAATTAGCGGTCCTGAAAAATCGGGATAGCGCTGTTTTATTTTGCTGTACACAGATTCTTCTCCGCTTTTTCCGGGCACTGACAACATTCCTGCGGGCTTATTTACCGCTACAAGCCACTCGTCTTCGAATATAATTTCGAGATTATTGTCACATTTTGAATAATTACCGTACAAATTTTCCTCTACATTAAGCCCCTGTAGCATAAAATTCAAAATCGGTTCGCATTTACTTTTGCAGGCGGGGTAAAAATATCCGTGACGACGAAGACTGTCATCGCGTGAAGGAACCGCCTGCCCGTCATTGACAAGAGACGTTTTAGCACTTGACGCAAGTATTTGCGAAGACGTACTTTCCCACCAAAACTCTGCCATGGCAATTGGCTGCATCTTATGCTTATAAGCATATTGCAACAGTTTTGGAGCTGCACATTCACCTGCGCCGGCGGGAGGAAGTTTACCTTCTTCCTCTTCAAAAATATCGTAAAGGCTTCGCTCCTGCCCTTTTACATTGAGGACCCGAAAACTATCAAAAAGACGCCTTTGCAATGCAAAACTGCGAATTTTTCTTTCTTCGGCCAAAGCATTTATCTTATTATCAAAATAATCCAACTTTTCACGCAACGACTTCTCCTGTTCCCGCAGGCTGCGCTCAAGCCTTTTAAGTTCAGCTTTAAGAAATTGGCTCTCGCGAGTCATCTCTGTTAATTCTTCTTGACCGGGATTCGATTTACGTCGCCTGTCACGCTCCTCTTTTGCAATCCGTATATTTAATTTTGCCTCTCCTTTTTTTTGCTCCGACGATGTTTTTAGTTCTAAAAGTTTCTCTTGCAAATTTAAATATTCACTGTTTTTTCGGATAAGCTCTATCTCCTCATTAATATTCGAAATATTCTGCTCCTCAGGCACAAAAAAACTATCGGGGTCGAGCAGGTCAAACACCGGGGGAACGAAAAAGGCATGCTTGTTACTATGCGCAATATTTCCCGAATATGCGACAAGATATCCGATACCGCTGCCTGTCGTGCGCACAACAAGTACCCCGAACATTTTTCCTTCAGTAAGCTCCTCGGACCATTGTAACTGTCTGCCAAGAAACGTCTGTACTTCTTCCGCTGCCATGACACAAAGAGGATGCGGTGTGTAACAAAAAGGACATGTAAACTTCTCCGGCAAAGAGATCCCTTCTATTGAAGATTGAAATATATGAACCATTTTACATCAGAAAAATGAATTAAATACAGTCACAAAAGTATAAAATTTTCAAAACAGCATCATATTCCGGTGCTTTTAATGTACCTTTGTACCATCTTTAATACAAACCGTATGAAATTAAAAACATATCTACTCATCTTGCTTGCAGGCTTTTTTATCATCTCGTGCAAAGATGATAAAGAACCNGANCCTAAACCGGGGAANAAGACANTNNCTGAAAATATTGAGTGGATAGAAAAAACCATGCGCAATAATTACTACTGGTACAAAGAAATTCCTTCCGAAGATAAATTAGATTATAAGATGAAAGAAGAGGATTTCTTCATGTCTCTGCTTTCCGATAACGACGGAAAAACAATTAACAATCATCATTATTATTTTTCGACTATAGAAAAGCTTTCATCCGGTTCTGCAACTTATTCCGATGCATCCGATCAGGTAAGTATTTCGTACGGCTTTGATTTTATGTCTATATATAGTGACCAGACTTATAGCACAGTTATGTTGTTGGTCCGTTATATACTTAACGACTCTCCGGCGAAAGAGTCCGACCTGAAGCGCGGAGACTGGATAACTGAAATAGACGGCAAACCTATCACGTTAGACGATGCCGAACAGTTAAGCATTGGCGGCAAAGAACTATCACTCACCGTTATACGCTGGGATCCTCGCTTTAACAGACACATCGTCGTACCGGAAAAGATAAAACTGTCCGCTGCACGTCACGTTGAAGACAACCCCGTCCATTTTGCAAAAGTAATCACGACACCATCGAAAGAAAAGAAAGTGGGATACCTTGTTTACAACCACTTCACACGTGGTATAAATGATAACGATAATTTATACGACAACGAACTGCGTACACTTTCCGCAACAACTTTCGACGGCGTAGATGAGTTTGTACTCGACCTGCGCTACAACGGAGGCGGCTTCATGACTTCAGCGATATTATTATGCGCCGTACTGGCACCCGGTTCAGCACTCGAAAAAACATTCGGTTATTTGGAATACAACGATAAAGCTTCAAACAGGGAAATCACATTCAAAGCGGGACAAGAGCAGCTCAGACCCAACGGCAAAAATCTTAACCTTTCAACCCTGTATGTACTTGTAAGCAGAGAGAGCGCTTCGGCATCCGAGTTGGTTATTAATTCATTACTACCCTATATGAATGTCGTAATCATCGGAGAGCAGACGATAGGTAAAAATGTAGCGTCAATATCTTATAAAAGCAAAGATAATGCGTGGGAAATCAATCCGATAGTAGCCCGCATACTCAATTCCGAAAGAAAATCCGACTATATCGACGGTTTTTCGCCCGACTACCTGCTTCATGAAGCATATGCTCCTTCCGCACAAAATCCCAATGTAGTAACACTTGTGGAAGTAAACGAGTTAGGCGATGAAAACGAGCGACTGCTCAGTGTAGCTCTTAACCTGATTGACGACAAAAACAACTCTCAAATACGGAACACTCGTTCTGACGAAAGCACAATATATACCCCTGCGTTTTTCATCAGTAAAAAAGTCAACCAAGGCGTTATTATCGATTCAAAATAATTTTTTTTTTACGGCGGTGCGGTAAAATCAAGCTGAAAATTTGCCATATAATATTTCTTTACATAAATTTGCAAAATCTGCGTTATAGCCTCCGGGACTGATGTGTTTTGTTATGGCATATAACGACATATAAAAAGCTCTTAATAACTGAATAAATCTACATTGTTCAAACAATTACAGCATAATTTTTCAAAGTATGCTGAGAGTTTAAAGGAAGAGACAAAAGAATTATTATATGAATCCAATCAATTTATTGTTCCAATTCTTCAAAAAACGAACAGACTTGACGTTGCCTGTTTTCGATTTAGAAAAAATAAAGTGTTATTTCGAGAATAACGAAGTAAATCCGGCATATCAGGTATTGACAGAACAAACGTGTACGGACTTGAATTTTGACGAGTTTTTTATTCGTGTCAATAAAACATCCTCGTGCGTGGGTCAACAATACCTATATGACCGCTTAAGGCGTATTCCTCACGAATCTGAAATAGCAGGATTTGAAAATATCGTCCAATATCTGAAAAACAATACGGAGTTTGCTGAACGTTGCCGAAAACATCTATCAGGACTCACACATCACGACACCTATTACATTTGTTCTCTATTTCATGATAGAACTCCAACACTATCGAGAATGATGACGATAGTCATCAGAATATTGCAATTCATGCCGTTATTGTTCACAGCTATTTTTATTATTTTCCCAAAAGTAGTCTGGATTTTGTTCTTTGTGGGATTTTTCATAACCAATATGGTGTTCCACTACCGCAACAAACAAATTCTATTTGTATATCTGTATTCCATTCCACAATTTCTGAAATTGGTACCTATTGCCAGAAAATTGTCTCTCGAAACAGCATTAGACAAAATTCATACTGACATAAAAGATCGATTGCAATCACTTCAATCGCTTATCCGTCACCTGTCGCGCTTCAAATTCGATGTAAAAATTGAAAACGATTATTTTGCATTGGTGTGGGGATTAAAGGAACTGGTAAATATTTTTTTCTTATCAGAACCCAATTTCCTTTTCCGTTCGTTCAGGTTAATGGATGAAAAAAGAATGGACATTGAGGCTGTTTTCAATTATGTGGGACACATTGATATGTTGCTGTCTACAGCGTATTTGCAAAAAAATCTACCGTATTATTGTAAGCCACAGTGGACAGAAGCAGGCTTACAGATGACAGACATATATCATCCGCTCATTGAACAATGCATACCCAACACACTTAATACTGTTGGGAAATCCGTGTTACTTACCGGTTCAAACATGTCAGGCAAATCTACTTTCATCAGAACCGTATCTCTCAACATGTTAAGTGCTCAAACCCTTGACTTATGTTTTGCACGGAGTTTCAGCGGACGACGTATGAAGATACATTCGGCAATCAATCTGTACGATAACATATCGGAATCGCAGAGTTTCTATATGAAGGAAGTACTCACTGTTAAGGGTATGCTTGAAGAATCGTATCAATGTGGGTATAATCTTTTTGTACTTGATGAAATTTATAAAGGTACAAATACACTCGAACGCATTGCAGCAGGTAAAGCAGTATTGTCGGCGTTGGCAGAAAACGGTAATATGGTGTTTGCTTCAACACACGACATCGAACTGGCAGATTTACTTGCAGATGAATACGAGTTGTATCATTTTTGCGAACAAATAGAACAAAATTATTTGCATTTTGACTACTTGCTGAAGCGAGGAAAATTGAAACATCGTAATGCCATAAAGTTATTGGAAATAGAAGGTTACCCAAAAAACGTGATTGCAGAAGCAAATACAATTGTGGAAAAATTTATAACTTTGAATGAGTGAGTGTGTGTGAATTGAAAAGTGATAAGGAATCCTCCAAGCAAGCGCCAAAACATTATGGGCAAGAGCGGACAGAGCAGTCGTAAGTTGAAGATGATACAGTCTGCAATGAATATCAAATACAGATAAAAAAACTGGTGAGTGAACGATAAGAAAGAAAAAACTTTCGGTTTGGAACGGAATGTCTTTTTTACAGGACTGACAAGTTTCTTTACCGACACTTCGACCAAAATGGTTTATAGTGTTATGCCATTATTTTTGATGTCTATAGGCGCATCAAAAACACTCATTTCGTTAATTGAGGGCATTGCCGAAAGTACAGCCTCGCTTGTTAAAGCATTGTCGGGCTATTGGAGCGATAGAATCGGAAAAAACAAACCATTTATGCTCATCGGCTATGGAGTTACTGCCCTGATTACACCTCTGTACTCATTCGTTGGTAAGCCCATCGAGGTGTTATTTTACCGTTTTTTCGAGCGTATTGGAAAAGGAATTCGGACAGCCCCACGCGACAGTTTGATAAGTGGTTCGGTTACCAAAAAAGATGCAGGAAAAAATTTCGGCTTTCACAAGGCAATGGATAACAGCGGGGCGATTTTAGGTCCTTTAGCTGCCTTTTTGTTGCTCTATTTCTTGCCGAGTGGCGATACGATAGTGAGTTATAAAATAATATTTTTGATTGCCACAATTCCTGCCATATTGGGTGTTATAACTATTGCTGTTTTCATTAAAGAAGCAAAAGCCGATAAAAAAAACAATACGCCGAAGCTCTTTATCAAAAATTTGCAGAAACGGTATTTCTTTTTTCTTGGGATTATTTTTGTATTTACGCTTGGTAATTTTTCTGATGCCCTTATATTGGTAAAAACTACCGAAACAGGTATCAATAAGGTTTTTATTCCATTTGTTTATATGATTTTCAATATGGTATCGGTATTATTAGCCATACCCATTGGAAAGCTATCTGACAAAATCGGGCGCGAACGGTTGATTATTCCGGGATTTTTGATTTTTGCCGTTACCTTTTTTATGTTCGGAAAATTCAACAGTATTCCTATTTTCATTGGTTTGTTTGCGATGTATGGACTCTATAGCGCATTAGTTGACGGCAGCCAGAAAGCAATGATTTCAGATATTGTAAGTAAAGATTTGCGAGGAACAGGTTACGGTATTTACCACGCTGTTCTCGGAATTACACTTTTACCCGCAAGTTTGATTGCAGGCTTGCTGTATGATAATGTAAGTTCTAATGCACCATTTTACTTCGGCTCGATAATGGCATTAATTGCAACTGTGTTAATGGTAATTTTTGCAATCACAAACAAGAAAACTAATCAAGTAAAAGAAAATTGAAATAAAAAAGCGTATAAGAAAAATGCACTGTCCATAACCAACGGTTTGGGTGTCATGTGGGCTTTGCTAATTAAATATAAGTTAAAAACAGTTGTATTATACGAATTAATTAATAAAAAATAACAAAAAGATTATGTATATTATGTTTATCTTGTGAGGCAAAAGTAAAAACCAATTTAAGTGCAGAATCATCAAATCAAGTGAAGGTGGATACTGTTAATAAGAAAATAATGAAGACATTAGAGGAGCTAATTAATTTAGAAGAACCTTATGAAGGGAGACTTTCACGAACGGTTCCGAGAACACAAGGGTGAAATTCCCATACGTGACTTGATTAAAGATAATCGATAATTAAACCGTTTTTTTATGCAATGATATACGTAAAATCGCTATCTTTGCGCCCTTTAATGTGTAAAAAATTCACATACAGGACATAAAGATTATGGAATACAATTTTAAAGAAATCGAGAAAAAATGGCAAGCCAAATGGGTTGCCGGCAAAACGTATGAAGTCAAAGAAAACGACAAGAAACAAAAGTTATATGTATTGGATATGTTTCCTTATCCGTCGGGAGCAGGATTGCATGTCGGGCACCCGCTCGGATACATAGCGTCGGACATTTATTCGCGCTTCAAACGTCTGCAAGGTTTCAATGTCCTGCATCCAATGGGTTATGACGCATACGGTCTGCCCGCAGAACAGTATGCCATACAGACAGGGCAACACCCTGCAATAACTACAGAAAAAAATATAAACCGCTACCGCGAACAAATGGATAAAATAGGTTTCAGCTACGACTGGAGCCGCGAAGTGCGCACGTCGGAACCCGAATATTACCACTGGACACAGTGGGCATTCATAAAAATGTTCAACAGCTACTATTGTTATCAAGCGCAACAGGCACGTCCGATCGAAGAGCTTATTGATGTTTTTGGACAGACAGGCACGGAAGGATTGAGCATCGCATGCAGTGAAGAATTTTCATTTACTGCAGACGAGTGGAACGTCAAAAGTGAAAAAGAGAAACAAGAAATATTACTCAACTATCGCATTGCATATCTTGGCGATACAATGGTAAATTGGTGTGCAGCACTTGGTACCGTTCTTGCCAACGATGAAGTAGTAAACGGCGTTTCCGAACGTGGAGGTCACCCCGTCGAACAAAAAGTAATGCGCCAGTGGTGCCTGCGAGTATCGGCATACTCGCAACGACTGCTCGACGGACTGAACACGATAGACTGGACAGACTCGTTGAAAGAAACGCAACGTAACTGGATTGGCAGAAGCGAAGGAGCCGAGATGCAGTTCAATGTGAAAGACTCGGATGTGGATTTTACGATTTTCACTACTCGTGCAGATACTATTTTCGGAGTAACATTCATGGTGCTTGCTCCCGAAAGCGAGCTTGTCGACAAACTGACAACACCCGAACAAAAAGAAGAAGTTGAAGCATACAAAGCTGCGACAAAAAAGAAAACCGAACGCGACCGTCAGACAGACAAGAAGGTGACGGGCGTCTTTTCAGGCTCGTACGCCATTAACCCGCTAACAAACGAAGCCATCCCTGTATGGATAAGCGACTATGTGCTTGCAGGTTACGGCACCGGGGCTATAATGGCCGTTCCCGGACACGACAGCCGCGACTATCTGTTCGCCAAACATTTCGGTCTGCCTATCGTTCCGCTTATCGAAGGATGTGATATCTCGGAAGAGAGTTTCGATGCAAAGGAAGGGCGTATGACTAACTCACCGCAAGCAGGAAAAGAGATAGAAGGAGGATTAGTCCTCAACGGACTCGAAGTACAGGAGGCGATAGCTCGCACAAAAGAATATATTGCAGAAAAAGGGCTTGGACGCATAAAAGTCAACTACCGCCTACGTGATGCGATATTCAGCCGCCAGCGCTACTGGGGCGAACCGTTCCCTATGTACTACGATGCCAACGGATTGCCACAACCGCTGCCGCTTGACTGTCTGCCGTTGGAACTTCCCGAAGTAGACAAGTACCTGCCGACAGAATCAGGTGAACCGCCACTCGGACGCGCAGAGAAATGGGCTTGGGATGCAGCAAACAAAAATGTTGTCGAGACATCGAAGATTGACAACATAACAATATTCCAGCTCGAGCTGAACACCATGCCCGGCTTCGCCGGCTCATCGGCTTATTACATACGCTATCAGGATCCGCACAACAACGCCTGTCTGGAAAACAAAAAGATTAATGAATACTGGCGTAATGTAGACTTATATCTCGGTGGCACGGAACATGCTACCGGACACCTTATATACAGTCGTTTCTGGAATAAATTTCTTTACGACACAGGATTCGTTTGCGAAGATGAACCTTTCAAAAAGCTTATCAATCAGGGAATGATTCAGGGTCGTTCAAACTTTGTGTACCGTATAAACGGCACGAACTCTTTCGTCTCGCTGAACCTGAAAGACAAATACGAAGTAACGCCGCTGCACGTAGACGTAAATATCGTAAGCAACGATATACTTGATATCGAAGCATTCAAAGCTTGGCGCCCGGAGTTCGAAACAGCCGAATTTATCCTCGAAGACGGCAAATATATCTGCGGATGGTCCGTTGAGAAGATGTCAAAGTCAATGTTCAACGTCGTAAATCCCGATCTGATTGTAGAAAAATTCGGAGCCGACACACTTCGTATGTACGAGATGTTCCTCGGTCCGTTGGAGCAATCAAAACCTTGGGATACAAACGGGATAGACGGAGTTCATCGCTTCTTGAAGAAGCTGTGGGGTTTGTTCCACAGCAATGCCGGCGAATGGGGTGTAACGGACGAAGAGCCTACAACCGACGAGCTGAAATCACTCCATAAACTGATTAAGAAAGTAACGTACGACATTGATCATTTCTCGTTCAACACCTCCGTAAGCGCATTCATGATATGCGTCAATGAGCTGACAGGATTAAAATGCCACAAACGCGCCATCCTCGAAAAACTGATTACCGTTCTGGCGCCTTTCGCCCCCCATATTGCAGAAGAAATATGGAGCAAGTTAGGCAATGAAGCAACAGTATGTGATGCAGAATGGCCTGCGTATAATGAAGAATATCTGATAGAAAACACTGTCACATACGCCATCTCATTCAACGGCAAGACGCGCTTCAGCCTTGCTCTGCCTGCCGATACGCCCAACGCGGAAATCGAAAAGGCAGCCCTTGAAAACGAAAACGCGGCAAAGTGGCTCGAAGGNAAAACCCCTAAAAAAATAATTATCGTTCCAAAGAAAATCGTCAATATTGTATTATAAGTGTTTTATTGCATCATCTTGTCAGAAGATTATTATTAAATCTTATACGAATGAGACTAATTATCACTTACATTTTACTTCTGGGTATCGCTACTGCGATGAATGCTCAGGAAGATAAGCCCGAAAAAAGTAAAGGCGCCTTCGGTATTACATTCGCGTCATTTGGTGGTGATGAGTTATTACACTTTCAAAATTTAGATGGAGCTGCGAGCTATGGCAGTGATAACTTTTTCGCAATCGGGGTAAATTACGTCCGGGGTATTAACAAGTGGCTTGATTTTGAGACAGGCTTGGAATTTTCAAAGCATAATATGTATATTAATGGCAGTTCGTTATCAGGTGAGTATACTCCATCAAGAAAAGTCGTTCCCAAATTGATAAATATCCCTTTAACCGTAAGGGCTAACTTTTTAAAATATTTTTTCGCAAACGGAGGAATAATGGTTGATATCGATGTTGCAGACAGTGACGATTACGACAAACAAACAGGTCTCGGAGCAATGATGGGCATTGGAGCAAAATATGATTTTTCGTCCGGACTATCCGTTTTCGTCAATCCGTACATAAAAGGACATTCTTTGCTGCCATTCACAACGGATAATTATCACAGGCGCCTGATGAATGCAGGAATAAGATTGGGAATAATGTACAATTTCAGATAAAAAAAATGTTATGAGAAAGATTTTAATATTTTCAGCTTTTGTATTTCTTGCAAATACACTATTATTTTCTCAAGAAATAAGTAATGAAAACTCATACATCAATGCGTTTGAAGCCGATAGCGTTGTATGGAAATGTCGTTTCGAGCTTGGTATTCCGGATATTGCAAGTCATCCTACTACCGAAGCGGTCTTATATGGCGATACAGTCATCGGTAATACAAAATGGCGAATTTTATCGATGTCGGATATAGCGGGGCAGTTTCATAAACATGGACTTATACGGTCTGACGGAGACAAAGTCATATTCAGAGCATATCCGGGTAATGAAGGAGCAATCAGAGAAGGAGAGTTCGTAATATACGATTTTTCGTTGAACGTTGGAGATGTTTTTGTGACAGGGTCAGCAGGAGGAGGTGAAGTTATAAGTGTGGATTCAATAGAGTTAAATGACGGTAAAAAACACAAAAGAATACATTTCAGGTATGGATATAACTATGTGGAAGGTTTGGGTTGTGAAGTAGACGATCCCTTTTATATGATTTATAGTGGTATGCCAACTATGTCAAGTACCTCAACGTTAATAAGTTGTCATGTTAACGGCAAATTGTTTTATAAAAATCCGCTCTATTCTGATTATACTCCATTACTTGATGAAACAAAACAATGGAATGTTTTATATGAAAATGCCTCTAAACAGAAACTAACACACGTATTTAAACTAAATGGCGACACTGTAATTGAAAAAAGGTCATATAGTGTTCTTTGGGTGTCCGTAGACGAAAAGGTAGAGGATTGGCGCAGGTTGGGCTATATTCATGAAAACATAGAAGAAAGAAAAATTTATTACAGGCCTTCGTGGGGAGACAGGGATGGTCTTTTATATGATTTCAGTGCAGAGGAAAACGATACAGTATATACTGTTGGAAATAGTTGGTTAGATTTAAATAAACCAAACGGAGATTATTGGATGACAGACTCAATCGTTAATGTCGTAAAAAGTGTTGATTTGGTAAAGCTAAATGATAAATACCAAAAACGAGTGATCGTTGAGAGCAAACTTCCTATGACGGAGTCGGAAGACGATGCCTTTGAAAATAAGTGGATAGAAGGAATCGGCAATTTAAAAGGTCTATTTAGCTTTAATATTATGCTACCCGGCACTCCCAATCAGACACTTCTCGCTTTTTATCAAAATGACGAATTAATATACCATTCACGAGAACATAATCAAGAGTTTATCTGGGAGACAGTTGGTAATGAACTTATAGATAACAACCCCGGCTTTTCTATTTCATTATCCGGGAAGCAATTGTTCATTAAAAATGAATTAAATGAACAACCCTATGTAGTAACCTTGTATTCTGTAAATGGAATGCTTATTTTGCAAAAAAAGGAAAACGCCCCCTCAACAATTATACAATTGCCGGATTCTTTATACGGAATATTTATAGTAAACATTAGCTCAGGCAATAGGAGTACCACCATGAAAGTTCTTATAAACAGAGGTTTATAAAGCAAAACATCTAAAAGGCACTACTGATATAAAAATAGTTTTTATATTGAATCCGGCTTCTTGATTTATATCAAGAGTTTTGTGAAATAAAATATTTAACTTTGCCGATAAAATAAAAACAAAACACGAACTTAAACATTATAAATTATGAAACAGTTTATTCGTACATCAGTCAGTTTCCTGTCTATATGTACATTGTTTTTTCTTTTCCCCGGTTGTTCAGATGACAAAGATTCGGATTTTATGACAGAATCAGAAAGTAATTACAACATCATGCAACCCAAAGGTACACCGGATAATCGTATTGAATATACAATAACATACCCGAAGTGCGTAAAAAACGGCAGTAATGTAATTGTGACTATAAAAGCTAATGTATTAACAGGTTCTCCATCCGAGATAATATTATATCGTTTTCATAGTCCTTCGAATGGCATCCTCGTCTCATCAAACAATGATGTGAAGAGTGACAATCCTGCGATAAAAATTCAAGAATTTGTTTTTAAGCCGAATTCTACAGGGCAGCTAAAGATTGATTGCAGTGAAATGATTATGGGTGAAAAACATATTACAATAAATGTTTTAAACTAACATTTTTATATTCAAGCTAACTGCAACACAAATACCATATCATGAAACAGTTATTACTTTCTTTAGGTTTACTTTTATTTGTCTATGGCGGCATGAACGCACAGGAAAGATACACTTATTTAGAAGGGCAGGAGTCTCCGTTCAATGGCGAATTCAACGAGCTGCGTTATATCGATGTGGATAGCATCTCTTATGTTTTTTATGAAAATATAGCTTTTATGGATGCGTCATTAACAAAATTCCTTGAAGCTGTCGGGGGTTTTATAGAAGAGGATGGTGGTTATAAATTAATCAAACGCAGTTCTGACGGATTAACAGATACCATAAAAAGTTTCCCGGAAGTGCGTCCGGTCGGTATAGATGTAAGTAATATAAAGAAGTATTCCGACGATGGAAAGCTTGTGTATTCTTCGATAATTACTGACTACACTTCTTACCTTGATAAAAAAGAAACGGAGTATCTATATGATAGCGAAGACAGGATTTTAGAAATATCTACAAGAAAAAATTACGAATACGGTTCCGAAGCGATGGTTTATGATACCGTTAAGTATGATTACGAACTAAAGCCGGACGCTAAAATGCGTGAATATAACCTAATTACACACTCCGGTCATACACTGAACGATTCAGTATTTGTCTTTTATAATGACAGTGGATATTTGACGCTTCAGGAGTTTCCCGCTATTGAGACAATTCCGCGTCAGGCAGACTCCATAAAATATGTATTCGACTCAAAAGGCAGATTTGTAAAAAAAATAGTGACTTATGAAATAACAATTAACAATGGACGTCCTTCAACTTTAGATCTTAGAGAGCCGCCGATTATTGAATATAAGTATACGGATAATGGTTATGAAGTATATGAAGATGGAATTAAAACTACTGAATATAAATTTCAAAGCAACGGATATTGTACCGAAATAATCCATTACTACCTTTTTGATGTTGGAGATTCGATACCTTTAGTGTTCTCAATAAAAAAAATCTCGTATTACAAGAACGGGGAAATAATTGTCGGCAACGAATCATTTGAAAACGACGCCCCGAAAGCTTATGGTGTAGAAGGCGGAATAGTCGTTAGCACAGAAAAGCCTTTGCCCGTCAGCATTTATACTTTTTCCGGAAGCCTTGCAAAGCAGGAAAGAGTCTCTGCCGGAACCAATACAATACCTCTTACGGAAGGATTATATGTTGTTGTAATTGGCAATATGTCATATAAAGTTCTTGTGCGGTAAACAAGCGAATATCATATTTAGAAACCATAATTTTTGAAAACGAAGATGTTTTTCAAAAAGGAATTAAGTATATTTGCACTTGTAAATCAACACTCCATTGAAAGTTGGAACTCTAAAAATCGGAGAATGGATAATGACAGATTAAGTGACAGGGTAAATTACAGGGTAAATCAAGAAAAAAATATGAGAAAATCTTTTGCTAAAATATATCATCCTATAAAGGATTATGTAATGATAGTCATCGGTACGGCCATGTACGCGTTCGGATTTAATGCATTCATTCTTTCGAACGAGATTGTTCCGGGTGGGCTTACGGGTATCAGTTCGTTGATATTCTTTACTACGGGAGTGCCGGTATCTATTTCGTATGCTGCAATAAACGTTATATTGCTTATCATTGCGTTCAAGATTCTTGGTCGTCGTTTTATCATAAACTCCTTGTTCGGCATTGTGTCGCTAACGTTGACGCTTATGTTTTTCGAATGGCTGTTTAAAGGCCGGACGCTTATCGAAGGCGAGCCTTTCATGTCGATACTCATCGGAGGAGTGCTATGCGGAGTAGGTCTGGGAATAATATTCTCCGCTAACGGCAGTACAGGCGGAACGGATATTATCGGTGCAACAGTGAATAAATACAAAAATGTCTCTATCGGACGTACTTTGCTTTATTGCGATTTTATCATAATTGCCTGCTCATATTTCATTTTTCAAGATGTAGAAAAGATTGTTTTCGGTTATGTTATAATGTTTGTTGAAATGTATATGCTCGACCATGTCATAAACGCAAATAATCAGTCGGTACAGTTTTTTATCTTCTCTAAAAAATATGAAGAGATAGTTGACGTAATCCTGAAAGACCTCGACCGGGGATGTACATTACTGAACGGTGAAGGCGGCTACTCAAAACAGCCTGTCAAAGTAATTGTCCTATTGGCAAAAAAGAAAGAATCAGCGATGATTTTTCGTATGATAAAAAATATCGACAAAGATGCATTCATATCGCAAGGAAATATCCAAGGTGTATATGGCGAGGGATTTGAGCAGATAAAAAGCTAAAACAATGCACAATGCACAATTATAAATACATTTTCAACATTGCTTCCTTTAGAAAGCGACACATTAGTTTAATTTTAACATCAAGGAACGTTCAACTATCAATTAAAGAAGTCGGGTAGGAAGGCAATTTTAGCCGGCTTTTTCCGTTAGAGATTTAAATTAAGAAAAAGATGAAGACAATTGTTTTTGCAACAAACAACTCACATAAGCTTGAAGAGGTGCGCGCCATTGTTTCGGGTGTAATAAATGTAGTAAGTCTTTCGGAGATAGGCTGTAATGACGACATTCCCGAGACCGCTGACACCCTTGAAGGCAATGCTCTCCTAAAAGCGAAATTTGTAAAAGATCGGTACGGATATGATTGCTTTGCGGACGATACAGGTCTCGAAGTAGAAGCGCTCGACGGCAAGCCCGGCGTGCTCTCTGCCCGATACGCCGGTGATGAACATGACTCAAACGCCAACATGAACAAGTTAATACATGAACTTGACGGACAGCAAAACAGAAAAGCACGTTTTCGCACAGTGATAGCACTAATAATAAATGGAAAAGAAGAATTTTTCGAAGGTATAGTAAACGGATCCATAATAGAGGATAAACGCGGTGACACCGGCTTCGGTTATGACCCCATTTTCATGCCCGACGGATACAATGAGACATTTGCCGAGCTGGGAACAGATATAAAAAACAATATCAGCCACCGCGCAATCGCCGTTAAGAAGTTTGCGGAATACATTAAAGGATAATATTTTATAAAATATAATTCACAGGTTTAACTATTTAACAATTACACGATTTTTCCATTCAACAACTAAACAATGAGAATACTGTCAATAATTATTACTGCAATATTTGTTTCGCAATCGATCGTTGCTCAAAACAATAAATGGAATACTTATCTCGCTTATCATGAGGCGACGGAAATTGCCGAAACTAACGAACGCGTCTATGTCGTTGCCAACGGGGCTTTATACAGTTACGGCAAAAATGATGACGATATCATATTATATTCAAGACAAAACGGGCTGAGTGACACGGATATACGTCTTATAAAATACAGTCCCGACAATAAAACATTGGTTATTGTTTACAGTAACGGAAACATAGACTTGTTCGGTGAGGGAGGGATCAGCAATATGCCTCATCTGAAAAATGCATCAAACGTACAAAGTAAGAACGTAAACGACATATATTTCTACGGACGTTTCGCTTATTTGTCGACCGACTTCGGTGTCGTTGTTATTAATCTTGAGAAAAAAGAAGTATCAGACACATACAGAATCAACAAAAGCGTTAACTCTTTATGTATATTGGGAGACAAAATCATAGCCTTGACAGATGATGGTTTATGGGAAGCAGCAACAAAAGATAACCTTCTCGATGCAAGCGTATGGAAAAAAAAGTTGCTTAGCGATGAAAATCTCAATAAAAACGACACAATCATCAGAATGTGCCTTTTCAAGAATCAACTTGTCTTCTGCGTAGAGGGCGACGGACTGTATTATGAGAATTCCGGCGGAGAGACAAAAAGATTCTTACATCAGGGTTATGTAAAAGATATAACAGTACAGGGCGGTGAACTGTTAGCCTACACCAGAGACGATGTCTTATATATTTTTTCCGATATAAACAATAGCGTATATGTCAGAACCGGATTAACAATAAACAGCGCCACATCTCTCAACGATAACGGTAAATATTGGTTTGCGGCAGGAACTAATGGGCTTATAGGAATACAGAAAGGCAGCGACAATAAATTCACGACGATTGTGTCAGATAAAATAATCAACAGCCCCAAACGAAATTTCAATGCATTCATGACGATTCTTGACAACAGGAAACTTCTTGTTGCCGGCGGTGACCGCACGACGGAACGCTCATGGAGACCGGGCACATTGATGACTTATGAAAACGGCAATTGGTACAACTTCGATGAAATGGTTGCCAACAGGGGAATTTCTCCACTAATAGGAAGTTACAGTTGGGATTACATGGGAGTAGCAGTCGATCCGGACGATGAGAACCATTATTTCATTCCGACTTACGGTGAAGGCGTCATTGAGCTTAGAAACAATGAGTTTGTCAAACTTCATAATATGGACAACAGCAGTTTGAGGTCTACAAACGGCACTCCTAATTTCATTCGCATAGGAAGCGCATGCTTCGACAGCGGAAAAAACCTGTGGGTGACGAACTGCGTAACGCCAAATACAATTAACGTACTAAAAGCCAACGGAGAATGGGTTGGACTGTATTATGCTCCCATAAGCAATGTAGAAAAAGTAGACAAGATATTAATTACATCACGCGGCCACAAATGGGTGAATGTCCCGTTCGACAATGCCGGAATATTTGTTCTCGATGACAACAATACGATTGACGATACAAGCGATGACAGATTCAACTTTTTCAGAGCTTTCAGAGATGCTCAGAATACAGGAAACAATCTTCCTGCAAGCGAATATCTATGTATGGCGGAAGATAAAAAAGGAGTTATGTGGATAGGTTCAAATATAGGTCCCCTGAGATGCAGTAACCCTGTCTATGCAATAGAAAGGCCTGAAAATCTATCCTGTTCACGTCTCGTACGCGACGGCGATGCATATTTTTTAAGCGGCGAATCTGTCACTGCCATTGCTGTAGATGCCGATAATCAGAAATGGATAGGCACATCAAGTCAGGGTGTGTTCCTCATAAACGAAGATGGTTCGGAAACGATATTAAACTTCAATACCGACAACTCGCCGCTTTTGTCGAATACGATAAACAGTATCGTAATAAACGATGAAACGGGAGAAGTATTCTTCGGCACAGCCAACGGTCTGATATCATACAACAGCGGAATAAAAAGCGGAGTAGCGCCATTCTCCGACGTATACGCGTACCCGAATCCCGTAAGGCCCGAATTCAGCGACATGGTGACTATTACCGGGCTGACAAACAACGCAAGCGTTAAAATAACAGACCTAAACGGTAATATTATATATCAGGGACGCGCCATCGGAAATCAGATGGTATGGAACTGTCGCAACAGCAGCGGAAACCGCGTTGCAACTGGCGTTTATCTCGTATTGGCAGCAACACAAAACGCTTCGGAAAGTGTTGTCACCAAGATAGCGGTAGTTAAATAAGCCCTCTTATATATCAATGATTAACCCTTCTTCCGACAAGATAACGTTTTTAAAAATCGCTCCGGCTTCGTCGAGGAAGCCGTCAAGGGTATCGTAGCGCGCCGAATAATGCCCCAAAACAAGCTTTTTCACCCCTGCACGGGCGGCGATTTCCGCTGCTTGACGGGCTGTCGAATGAAATGTGGATTTTGCACGCGGCATATCTTTATCCAAAAAAGTTGCTTCATGATACAGACAATCAACGCCCTCGATAAATTTCACGATAGACAGTGAGAAAGATGTATCCGAACAGTATGCATACCGTTTTGCAGGTTCGGCAGGACGCGTTAACCTTGTATACGAAACGACAGCACCATCTTCCGTAACGAAATCATTGCCCTGTTTTATCCTCGCAATATCCCGTACGGGAACTTTATAAAAATCTATCATCTCACGGATGATATGAGGTTCGCGCGCCTTTTCCGAAAACAAAAAACCGCATGTGGGAATCCTGTGAGCCATAGGTATGGAGTAAACCGACAACGAACGGTCTTCCATTATTAATTCATATTTTTGAGGGTCGATAATGTTAAATTGCACCTTATACGGCATCTCCTTACAAAACTGTGACAAAACAGGAGACATGTATGTCTCGATCCCGGCCGGACCATGAATCGTTAAGTCCCCGTTCCTGCCAAGCATTCCGAGTGTAGAAATAAGACCCGGCAAACCGAAACAATGGTCGCCGTGCAAATGTGAAATAAAGACGTGATTAAGTTTGTTGAAGCGCACTTTATACCGGCGCATCTGAAGCTGTGTTCCTTCGCCGCAATCTATAAGGAATATTTTGTCCCGCAAATCAACAACCTGAGCTGTCGGAGCATGGCGAAGGGTTGGCGTAGCGGAGCCGCAGCCCAATATATGAATTTTTAAATTTGACATATAGCATCGACCTTTAATCATGTAAAGATAAGTAATACTCGCTTATCCGCAAAATCCATGCAAAAAAATAAATTACATTATATCTTGTAAATCGCACAAAAATTACTATTTTTGCTCTGAAAATCGAAGATAGGCGGCGCCATAAAAATGAAAAATAAAAAAATAAGCAAGCTTTTTTTGTATTGCTCTCGGCTTG
>JGI994J12354_10001582_pt1 | contig 23012 bp, 19 predicted proteins | sample IntmicLarv3ML3BL_FD_12354 | JGI IMG/M metagenome (IMG submission 12354) | reverse complement strand
CAAATGCAAACAGGCTCTATATAGGGGCGACAAATAAAATGCTTAAAGATATACAAACCGAAGATTTATTCTATCCTCTATAATAACAAACTCTAATAAACCCTTCGTTTGAAAACAATCATGCTGAAGGCAATATTTTGTCTTGTATTGTGTCAAAAAACGAGATCCATAGTGTGATATTCTTGGGTGAAGTAAGTTTTTATAGACGATGTGAAAACCAATTGCGTATTCTAACAAAAAGATAAAACAGAGATAATCAACTTCTGTCTCATTGAAAAAACGAAACCGCCCCTCCCTCTTTCCCCTATGTAACGCCCAAAATATTTATCAATGGCAAGTTGGCGTGCCCTTTCACAAAATCCCACCTTGAACCATGCATATATAAAATGGATATCGCAACAAAGCTCGAACCGGACGAGTGCCATTTATCTGCTGAAATAAAAGAACATACAGAAATCGAATTTTCTCTCACATCATCATCCGACACAAGCAAAATCATCGTTCCGAAATGTAGTGATTTGCCAATATATAACCACGCAATCATACTTCTCAAAAATCCAATGTTTTTCAAAAAACATACTCACAATGTCAACTTCAGGCAAATCTTGCCATATTTTTGTTGACAATGAAAATATAAAGGATTATCATTGTGAAATATAGTTTTCTTGAGAGAAAAGCGCTGTGGCATTGCAGCGCTTATACTATTGGTCTTTTAGAAACAAGGGAGGGATACTTATGGGGTCTGATACAACGGGCGTCAAAGAAAATAAAATGGGAACCATGCCGATACCGAGGCTATTGCTTTCTATGTCCGTCCCTATGATTGCTTCGATGCTTATACAAGCATTGTATAATATCGTCGACAGCATCTTCGTGGCACAAATCAGCGAAAATGCTCTCTCCGCGGTTTCTCTCGCCTTTCCTATGCAAAACTTCATGATTGCGGTCGCAGCGGGTACCGGTGTCGGCGTAAACGCATTACTCTCCAAGAGCTTGGGTGCAAAGAAATTTGACACTGCCAATAAGTCAGCAAACGTCAGCCTCTTTCTGATATTCATAAATTGGCTTCTTTTCGTCATCATCGGTTTGACGATGACTCGTCCGTTTTTAAGCGCACAGACCTCCGTGGCCGAAATTGTGGAAATAGGTGATGTATATTTGCAAATTTGCCTCATCGGCTCCTTCGGCTTGTTCGGACAAGTTGCCCTAGAACGCCTACTGCAATCGACAGGTCTAGCCATCTACGCCATGATTTCGCAGATTATTGGTGCCGTTGTAAATATCATTCTAGATCCGATTATGATTTTCGGTTTATTCGGTTTTCCTGCAATGGGTGTGGCCGGTGCCGCTTTTGCTACCGTTATCGGACAATTTGTGGGTATGTTCTTCGGTTTCTATTTCAACATAAAAAAGAATACAGACATTCATCTTGACTTCCGCGATATTTTACCAAATAAGGACATCTTGACAAAAATTTATGCCGTCGGCCTTCCATCCATATTGATGATTTCCATCGGCTCCATCATGGTATTTGGTATGAATCGTATTTTAGATGGCTTTACCACAACAGCCATCGCTGTCTTTGGTGTTTATTTTAAACTGCAAAGTTTTATATTCATGCCTGTATTTGGTATGAACAATGCGATGATTCCCATCATCTCCTATAACTACGGCGCAAAAAATCGTGCCCGCATCATAGAAACCATCCGGCTAAGCGCAATTGCCGCAACAGGCCTGATGCTTATGGGATTCTTAGCATTCCAGCTCATTCCGGGCAGGCTATTGCTGCTTTTCGACGCATCAGAAGAAATGATTGCCATCGGAAGTATTGCTTTGCGTATTATCTCTATCAGTTTCTTGGTGGCCGGATTTAACATCGTGAGCGGCGCGGTTTTTCAGGCACTCGGAAATGGAATGTACAGCCTAATCGTTTCTGTCTCAAGACAATTAATCGCTCTGCTGCCGATTGCTTTTCTTATCGCAACCATATTCAGCGATCTGGACAAAGTTTGGCTGGCATATCCCCTTGCCGAAATTGTCGCACTCACATTAACGATTATTTTCCTAAAGCGCATAAACACAAAAAAGTTGAACTTTTAAGCAAAAGACCTGGAGGCAATCGCCCCAGGTCTTTTGTCTTTTGTCTTTTGTCTTTTGTCTTTTGTCTTTTGTCTTTTATCTCATATCCAATATCCGCTCAAGCAATCCATCCGAAAAAAGGATTCCATCTCCAATAACCTCCATATTGTCCTCCACTTGAATTGTTTCGGCCAACTCTGGCGGTAGAAACGCCTTATCCGCACATTGCAGCATCGTGACATCGAATCCACTATCCCCTGCCGCAATCAAAAAATCTCCGTTTAAGCGCTCTTTCAAACGCGTAATGGCATGCCCTTTATTCAAGACTTTCGGCAAAACATAGACCTTCACACCTTGACTTCTTATCTCAACTTTGTCCAAGTCCAGCTTTTCCCTGAGCCTATCCATGCTCTCTTCCGGTTTCTCGCTCTTCGTGAAAAGAAACAGTCCATCAATATTTCGGACTTCAAAATTCACACAGGCATCTGCCTGCAATATCCTCACGCCTAAGTCCATCTGCTCCCTGCAATCCTCGACCATTTTCAAAGACGCCCGGTACCATGCTTCATCTCGTATCCCATCACACAGCAACACACCGCCATTGCAAACCAATGCATATTTCGGCCTCTCAATACCCAGGTCAATCCGGCTATACTGCTCCGTGGTTCTTGTCGTCGTTGGAACAAATAATAGTCTTTTATTCGCTTCTTTCAATCCCCTATAGGACGTACTCGTCATAAAAGAAATTTCCCGCCCCTGATAAATCTCAACACATTGCTTGCTCTGTCCAATATCATGCTTGTAGGAATATATTAACGTATTGTCTAAATCACAAGTAAAAATCATTCATTTCCCCCCATTAAAAAAGTGTGGCATACTCATATTATACCACACCTTCTATCGCATCCGGATTACTTTTTGTCCATGAGTACCTTTCTAAGCAAATCCACAGGAATCATCGTCGCTGCCAAAAGCGTAACCACGACCCAACCTTCTATGCCGAAAGGAACACAACTAAACATATTTCCAATCCATTGACAAACTACAAACGGTGCTGACGCCGCATTGATAATCAATACTTGAACAAAAATAATCAGGAAGAATACTCTCAAAAAGCCCTTGTTCTGGTTCAATCCTTTGAAAATACCAAATCCCTCATCTCTCACATTAAACCCGTTAAAGAGCGCTGCTAAAATAAACAACGCAAAATATCCGGTCAAATGCTGTTGTGCCGTATCAAAGAACGACGCAAAGAACGGGTGCTTCAAGAAAAGGAAACTGACACAAATAAGCCATGCAGACATAAACGAAATCTGCGTCATCATCTTCCTGCTTACAATACTCTCATCTCTTTTGCGAGGCTTTTCTTTCATATATTTCTCAAGCGCCGGTTCATTTCCAAGCATAATCGCAGCCAAACCATCCATAACCAGATTAACAAAGAGCAAATGAGTCACTTTCAGTGGTTCGTGAACACCAAAAAATGGAGCAACTGCACTGACCACAACTGCTGTCACATTGATAACCAGCTGGAATTTACAGAATTTCAAGATATTATTATAAATCGTTCTACCATACCAGATGGCGTCTTTGATTGACTTGAAATTGTCATCCAAAATAACAATTTTTCCTGCTTCCTTCGCCGCTTCCGTGCCACTACCCATGGCAAAGCCTACATCCGCACGTTTCAACGCAGGAGAATCGTTCACGCCGTCACCGGTCATACCAACAACCAGATTCATCTCTTGACAAATACGTACCATTCTGGATTTATCCGTCGGCAATGCGCGTGCAATCACTCGAATACTAGGCAACATCGCCTTTATCTCTTCATCGCTCATTTCATTTAACTGCGCCGAGGAAATCGCAATGTCTTTCTCATCTGTAATCAGACCTGCGTCTTTTGCAATCGCAACTGCTGTTTCCAGACGGTCTCCGGTGATCATAACCACTTGGATACCGGCACGCTTTACCTCTTCGATAGCCTCTCTGGCTTCCGGACGAACGTCATCTCGAATTCCCACCAAACCAATGATAACCATATCTTCATGAATTGTATCCCGAACCAGTTCTTTTTCGGAATAACCAAAGGCAAGCACACGCATGGCCTTGCTTGCGAGGGTGTCGATTTTTTTATCCAACACCTCTTTGTTCAGCGTTTTTATCTCACCCCCAGCATCTAAATATTTTGTCGCAACCGCCAACAAACGCTCCGGCGCGCCCTTATACAATGTTTTATCCATGCCCGCAATTTGTGCTTGGCTGAATTTGTTGGAAGAATTAAACCCTTGAACTTGTACAATTTCATGAACCGTATCGCTTTGCAAACGTTTATACGTTTCTTCACCCAAAAACTTCATCAACGCCTGATCTGTCGCATTTCCGCCGATAACTCTATGCTCTGCGTCAAATAACGACTGTGTATTTTTTCCAATTGCAAAATCAAACAGCGTACGAACCATGCCCAATGTCTGAAACGTCTCTAGCGGCACAGACTGTCCATCTGCCGTGAAGAAACCAACAACCTCCAAGCGGCCTTTTGTGATGGTTCCCGTTTTATCGCTGAATAATAAATTCAATGACCCTGCTGTTTCAATCCCTTCGGCTTTTCGAACTAAAACATTATGGTCGAGCATCTTGCTTGTGTTTTGCATAAGCACCAGCGAAATCATCAGCGGCAGACCCTCCGGTACTGCACAGACAATGATAACAACCGCCAACGAAACCACTTCAACAATGTCCTTCAGCACTTCCGCAGCCCCAATCGAGAAGTACGCCTCGACGCCGCCAGCCAGCATAATGAAGTAAATAAAATAGAGCACCGCAATCACGACAGCACCAACATATCCAAACTTGGAAATCTTGTCGGCCAGCTTACCCAGCTTCACCTTCAATGGCGAATCGGGATCATCCTCTTGCATCTCTTCCGCCATCCTGCCCATCATGGTTTTCAGTCCAACTCTGCGGACATCCAGGACACCCTCACCATCGAACACAACCGCACCGCGAAAAAGAGAATGCCGATCAACAAACGTCTCTCCGGTTATCGTCTCTGTAAGCGCCACGTCTTCTTTTACTGCAATCTTCTTACATTCCTCGGGCTCGCCGTTTAGTGCAGAATTATCTACATTTAGACGCCCGCCGATTAAAATGCCATCTGCCGGAATTTTGTCGCCCGACTGCAACAATATCTTATCTCCAACAACCACATCGTCAATGTCAATGACCCGAATTTCACCATCGCGGTAAATCTTACACTGATCCTTTTTTGTGCTATCCTTCAACTCACGATATTTCGTATCACTGGCAACCCCTGTTTTAGCCGTAACCAGTGCGACAATCAGCACCGCCACAACCGTTCCCAGAGGCTCATAGATTTCAGCATATCCAAATCCCCACATGATGATCATAACCACTGCAATAACCAACAATATGCGAATCATCGGATCGCCGAATGTCTCTTTAAATTCCTTCCAAAATGTTGTCGGCTCTGAATCAGGAATCACATTCGACCCGTGTTTCAGTCTGGATTCCTCTACCTCATGTGCCTTTAAACCTTTAAATACCATACCTTGCCTCCGTAACCTTGACGCATCCACTGCATTTTCACACACATCTCGCCGTTTTTCGTTCTCTTTGTTACAATGATATAAAGTGAGAAAAGACTTCGTTCCGCCCTTTCTCACTTTTTATTAAGTGTATCTTTTCACCAATTCCTTGAGTCCCGGATCCGCCGTCGCCTGTCCAATTGCATTGAACTTCCATTCTCCGTCATGCCTATAAACCTCGCCAAAAATCACGGCTGTCATATCTGCATAATTTTCAGACAAGTCGTATTTGCACATTTCCCTGTTATTGCTTCCATCAACCAGTCGAATAAACGCGTTGGAAATCAGCCCAAAATGCTGCTTGCGCTGCAACGCCTGATAGATGTTTACAACCAGAATAATTCTATCATATTGCGCAGGAATCTCCTCCAAATTAACAACAATCTGTTCGTCATCACCATCGCCCGCGCCTGTTAGGTTATCACCCATATGCACAACCGTATTCGTGTAATGTTTCAAATTGCCGAAGTACACAATGTCCTTTCCATCAGCAAGTTTTCCATTTTTCAGCAATAATGCGGACGCATCACAGTCGATAGCCGATGCTTTTTTGAATAAAGACCCTCTCTTCACTTCATCCCAGCCCAAACCAATAATTACCTTGGACAAAGATGCATTTTCTTTTGATAAGCTTACCTTTTGACCCTTTTGCAAACTAACCGACATATTCTTTCCTCCTGCTCTTATTCAATGTCCACGCCGAAATGACTGCACAGCGCCTCTAATCCTCCCTGATAGCCGCTGCCAATCGCATTAAACTTCCACTCTGCATTGTGCTTGTATAGCTCGCCAAACACAGCTGCCGTTTCAATGGAGAAATCCTCTCCCAAATCATATCTGAGCAACTCTTCCCCCGTCGCTCCATCATAAATACGAATAAACGCATTGTTAATCTGTCCAAAATTTTGACGTCTTTCATTCGCATCATGAATTGTCACAGAAAATGCAATTTTCATAATTTCTTCGGGTACCAGAGACAAATTAATTCTTAGCTGCTCATCATCGCCGTCACCCGCACCCGTTAAGTTATCTCCCAAATGCTCTACCGCACCGGAGGAATGCTTCAGATTTCCATAAAATACAAAGTCAGAAGAATTTCTCACAGTTCCCGAATTCGTCACCAAAAATGCGGCCGCGTCCAAGTCAAACGCACCACCTGTATCAAATTGATTCACATCCCAACCCAGTCCGACCACTACATTAGAAAGTCCCGGATTGTTTTTTGCCAAGCTCACTTTCTCGCCTTTCTTCAAACTAACTGCCATTCTCTCACTCCTATCTTATGCTACATCAATTCCGTAATGACCGCACAGCGCCGCCAAACCGCCTTGGAATCCACTGCCAATTGCATTGAATTTCCACTCGCCATTATGTCTGTATAATTCGCCAACAACTACCGCTGTTTCGATCGAGAAATCCTCTCCCAAATCGTAACGAATCAACTCTGTGTTTGTCGACTCATCTACAATACGGATAAATGCATTGGAAACCTGTCCAAAGTTCTGGCGTCTGCTCTCTGCATCGTGGATGGTAACCGTAAAAGCAATTTTCGCCACATTGGCAGGAATCGACGACAAGTTTACCTGTACCTGCTCGTCATCTCCGTCGCCCTCACCTGTGAGGTTGTCTCCCATATGTTTTACAGACCCGCTTACATGCTCTAAGTTACCATAGAAGATAAACTCTTTGTCTGTAATACATCTTCCATCTTCGCCAACTAAAAATGCTGACGCATCCAAGTCAAACGCAACGCCCGAATCAAACGTATTAATATCCCATCCCAGACCTACCATGATATTTTTTAACCCCGGATTGCCTTTTGTCAAATCTACCTTCTGACCTTTTGTCAAATTAACTGCCATCTAAAACGCCTCCTGTATTATTATCATTTTATGTCATTAATTTTTCTTTGGCATTGCACTGTATTTTTGATTAAATTCATCTTTGATTGCCTGTAGGCGAACCTTGTCGTCTTCTCGCTGCCGTTTTGCCTGCTCTTGAATCTGCTGCGTTTCGTCGATGCCGTTAACAATGGTTCTCCATGTCTTCTCAAGCGTTTCTATCTTGATTGAACTGCTGGATGTCAACCGCGCTGTCATCTTAGACTGCTCTACTGTATTTTGCGCGTTTTTGATGAGCATTTCGTTTGTTTTTTCATCCAATGCCGACATAGCCTCTGCTTGAATCTTCTGCCTCTTGAGCATAATTGCCTGCGCCAATGCCTGCTTAAACACAGGTAATGTAATAATAAAGGCCGAATTGATTTTACGAATCAAGTTCACATTGCTGAACTCCATCGTTTTAATCATAGGAATCGCCTGCATCGCTACGTTTTCTGCCGTTCGCAAATCGTGCACACGCTGTTCCAGCATCATCAACGCTTGCTGCACTGTCTGAATTTCAAACTGCATAGACATATCGCCGCTGCTTTCCATATCCGCTTGCCTTTGCGTCAAATATGTCTCAATTTCCTCACATCCACGCTCGCCCGCAACAATATATTTTACCAGATCGTGATAGTAATCCACATTCGCACGAAACAACTCATCCAAACGTTTATTACTTTGTTTAATCTCACCCTCATACTGCTTCAATTGAACATAAATTTTATCAACTTCATCCCCCATGGTATGATACTTCGCAAGAATACGATCCAATTCTTTTTTCAAATTCTTAAATAGCTTTCCAAAAAAACTGTTATTTTCTTTGATTTCTTCAATATCAAACTTCGACATAATGCCCGCCAGCGTCTTTAACATTTCGCTGGAACCTTCCAACTGTGCCATATTCATGCTGTTTAATACAACATCGGAAGCTTTCGAGATTCCCTCGGCCGCCGTTCCGCCAAAGGTCACAATCGAATCCATATTATGTACTTCTATCTGCTTCGTTAACGATTCGATTTCCGGCGATCTTAGCAGTTCCTCCTTTATTCTCAGACGTTCTTTTTCCGCATCATATTGCTCCGGCGCATCAATAACCTCTACCGCAGTGTTTTGAGTTGCCGCATTCGTTTGTACTTTACTAAAATCCAATGCCATATTCTACCGTCCTCTCTTAAATAAACTTTTCCATGATTGTCTGCTATTACTGCTTGGAACATTCGTGAAATCGGGCACTTCCAAATCATAGACATATTCTCCGATTTGATGCTCCTTCAGTGGTATATTATGAAAGTATTTTTCAACACTCTGATAACCGGTGGGTACAAAAAATACGACGTCAAATCCAATCAGGCTCAAAAATGCCGTAAAAATACTGTCTTCCAGCGAAATGATTTCTTCTTTCGTGTTAATATAAATCAACTTCGGATTTGTCTTCGTAAAATCAAATTTCTGTATCATTCTAAGCATGTCCTTTTGCAAGTTCAATGCGGTTGAAATAACCGTATACTCCACGCCATTTTCCAATATCCCCTTTATAATACGCTGTTCAATCATCATTTCTAATTTGTCCAGAATATGCTCCTGCACTTCTTCTCGCAAGAATCCATATTGGTAACACTTGTGTTTCTTGATTGCCCCTCTTTGCAGCTTTCCATTTTTGAAAAATTCCGTTGCAAACGGCTTTATTGGATTCGGAGATGTTGATTTAATATACGGTGCCTTTTTGATTATATCGGTATCCTGAATCATCAAATCCTTAATGTCCGACCAATATGTCGGCATATCTCTATTTTTCACCCCTGATACCTTTGCGAATATAACAGGTATGTTTACCACGGCGTCAACCACACTGAAATTCGGACGATACTTCAACTCCTTGTCCCAAAGTATTCGGATTTCTTCATACATTGTACCAAGTACAACAGACGACGCCTTCTGGTGCTGCATGCTTCGGTATAACCCTGAATCCTGATATAGGATACTATCCAGTTCACGCTCTGCATGATATGCCGCCGTCCCCATGCTCACCGCCGTATCGCTAACCGGGAATCGTTCGACCACCATCGATGTGTCATATTTTAACTCCAATAACCCGGAATCTTTTAGCATACAAGTCCTGTTCCGATTGGGCACAAGAACCAACACGTCCACAGGAAGTCTCGAGAGAAAGCGTAAAAACATGGCTTCTGTATCGTCTTTGCATCCGCCTAAATAGATGAAACAGGTGTTTCCGGATATTTCCAACTTCCAAACAAACTCCCCTGATACCGGTTTAGCCAACATAACAGACTGACCGCTTTATTCCTTAATTGATTCAAGTTCGCCGAATTTTTTTCTTCTTCTAAGATACAATTCACGAACGCCTTCGCCATCACACCTCGCAGCACCATACTATGAGCATAATTGATATTAGGCAAAAGCCCCTGAATCAACGCTTCCTTGTCTTTATAATTACCTCTCCTGATTGATGCAATCTCCTCTACAGTCGGCTTCTCAATCACGTCACTGCAAATAACCACACGGCGCTTATTCGTTTTTAACTGCAGCTGAAATTGATATAATTCATTCAAATAAACCGCCTTTTCCTCTACCCCTTCAATACGCACAAAAAAATTATAAAAAAACCGCTCGTCTGTACCGCGCAAGTAGGGTGCCAAAAGAAAATCCGCAAAATCTGTCCCGGTCAACCACGCATTTGTACAATTGTCAACCTGAGGCAACACTCCATATAACTGTTTCATCTTTTCGCGATTTGAAATGTCTTGCTGTAATTTTTTAAAATCAAATCCTTCCGGAAATGGTTTCCCCTCTGTATCCATATATACATCCGAATACTTTTCGCCCGGATCTATCTTCAAATATCCGGCACCGCCATCATATTGCACCAGCACAATATCACAACCGGCATAAGAGAGCACCTGCAAGAGCTTCATCTGGTGATTGCTGATCACGCCTTCCGACAAAATTTTCGGAATTTGCGCCCCTCCCAGATGATTCACTATCCGTTCAAAACGGTAGTATAACCAACACATAAATTTAATATAGACATTTTTAAGAATGTTCGCGTTTTTCCCCTCTTCGCGCATCTCCTCCAACGTATCATAAATCGCCATAGCGACTGTTTCCCGCTGATATTGATTCATACGGGGAAGCCATTTTTTCAAGCAATCAGCGATGAAACGCCAGTCATGAATATATGCCAATCCCATCATTTCCTCATAATACGCCAAATTGTTCCCGTCCGGATTTGCAATAGGACTTTTCAAAATAACACCATTTTTTCTCGACTCTTCAAAATAGGTTTCCAAAAATTCCTGAACCCCGTTGCTATATTGATTTACACGACAAAAATACACGCAATCTGCAACACGCTTTCCCCGTTCTATAAAAATATCATTTAAATTTTGAAGTTTTTTTCGCTCAAACATACGCCCTATTTCACCCTTTATCTTAGTACCGGCCCATTCTATGCTTTTGCATAATATATCCTAACCCCGAACCGGTCAATCCGCCCAAAATATGTGTCAAATTAGAAACATTACTGTCTACAAACAATCCATCGTAAATTTGCCCGCCAATGTAGATAATTGCAATCAAAATAAACGTCATCGGCAATGTACCATCCTTCATGCTGGAAAGCGATGACAGCAGTATAAATGCAAACACAACGCCACTGGCACCCAATAGCTGCACATTTGGAAAAAACACAAAATTGACAATTCCTGTAATCAATGCCGTCGAGAGAATAACAAACAGCATATTCCATGACCCGTACTTTTCTTCCAGCATCGGTCCAACGACCAATATCAGCGTTATATTTCCAAAAAAATGCGCCCAGCTCGCATGCCCTACTGCATGCCCGAAAAAGCGAACATAGGTTAATGGATTCGCCAAAGAAGAATAGTAGACACTAAACAACAAATTATTGGCAACTCCCCAAGTAATGATATTCATAACAAATGCGCCCAAACAAATCAGGGAAAACCCAAGCACCACGGGTGAATTAAAACTAATCTTGATACGCATGTTCGACATTCTGATTTCTCCTTTTTAAGAAAACAACAATATTATTTTACCATTCTCTGACAGCCATTTCAATCATTCCGCTTTCTTAGAACCTTAATATATTATTAAGAATACATGCTGCTTCGCCTATATCACAAAAACCCTCTGATGAAATCCGATACATACTGATATCCCACAGCTAAATTAATATTCTGCCCTTTATCAAACCCTGCCGTGCTGACGCCGATAACTTCACCATACATGTTAAGCAGTGCACCGCCCGAACTCCCGTGAGATATCGGAGCTGTAAACTGAATCATATCCACATCATTGATTTGGCGGAAACCTGATATGATACCATCGGAAACAGAGTTAAACAAGCCCAAAGGACTACCAATCGCCACCACCTTCTGCCCGCGAACCAAGTCTTGACTTCCTTGAAATATCTTCAAAGGATTTAAACGTCTGTCAATGCGAATAACCGCCAAATCGAATACAGAATTATATTTAATCACTTCGTCTGTTTCATATGCATTCTGATCATCCTCGATTCGTACCGAATAGAAATGTCCACCTCTGGCAACATGATGGTTGGTCAATATATACCCTTTTTCACTAATCATAATTCCCGATCCCGTGCCCACCACACCGCCCTTGCTGTCATGTATGGCAATCATAACCACAGAGGAAGCAAACTGCGCCAACTCTTCAAATGCTAATTCCTGCCTTTCCCCTCCTTGCTCCGCTGCCTGTGGCGTATACCTCCGTGGTGGCTGATGCGTCGCTTGTCTCGCAGATGTAATCACCACACTTGATGGCGCCTGTGCCACGGCAGGCAAAGGACTTGCCTGTAGCTTTGTACCTTTTGCTGCACGTTCTGCCTTTTTTCGCTGTGCCTCGGCAATATATGCGGAAACATCGAAATCGGCCAGTTCTATGTGACGCAGTTCTCCTAAAGAGAACTTTTCGGACAACGCCAACAGCCTCTCATCTACTTGCAAAATACCGTCTGGGCTTAATATCAAAACATCAATCCCCAGCAACGTCAGAAAATATAAAAACAAATATTCCTGTTTTTTCAACTCTCCGCTGTAAATAAACTTATATACCGTCTTTTCACTCCATCCCAGCAAAAATTTCTCCGCCGCACAATCCATCCAAAATAACAGCTTGACGAAGAAATTCTTTTCCATGGTCTCACTGATATTCGGTGTCGCCCGAACAAACTGCTCCCGAACCTCATTGAGTGACTCTGAAAGCAGCTCATTCAACACCATATTCTGGCAGTATGGCAACATCTTTCTGCCCTCGCCCAGCCACCTCTCATAAAGCCCCGTGTAATGCGCAACCGTCTCCGTATCGACCAACTTCGGCAATCGGCATATTCGCAAATGCTGTCCTTGCAGCGTCATCTCTCTATCCGCAAGCAGCATATCCATCTTTGCAATTTCTTTGTCATAGTTCCCATTACAGCCAATACAGCGCAAAAAATATGTATCTTTTACTCCCTGCTTGAATCCACCCTTTACGTTGGCGAAATCAAACAATGAGTTCAACTTCATAACATTTCTCCTCGTGTGAAAAGTCATATCTTTTGCCCCTTTGGTTTACTTTTCTTGACAATTTCGCGAAATTCTTCTGCTTTCAATTTTAGCACATCTTCCAAATAATGACTATGATTTTCGACAAAAGAATGGTACAATAGTAAGGATTTTTTATAAAAGGAGTGTACAAATGAGTCATCTATATTCAAGCTATCAAGTAGGCCCACTTTTGTATTGTCCCGCAAATAACGAAGGTATCTTGCATTCGCTCACTGAAAATAAACTCGGTGCACATTTTTCGTTGGCACTGTGTCTGGAGGATACCATCGCGGAAAACTGCGTAAAAGATGCTGAAGAAAAACTCTTGCGTGTTATAAACGATTTATATGAGCGCGCAAAAACAGAGTCCTTTTACATGCCTATGATTTTTATTCGAATCAGAAATGCGGAACAAATGAAAGATTTGTATGCAAGGCTTGGGGAGTCTTGTGAAATCATCACCGGCTTCGCCTTACCAAAACTTATTCCCGAAAACGCCGACGGCTATATTTCAGCGATTCTCGAAATCAACAAAAAATCGGCAACCACGGTTTACATCATGCCCATCTTCGAAAGTCCCGACCTTATTGATATGCGTACACGGGTGGATATCCTCTATTGCCTAAAGGCGAAATTAGATGCAATTTCTCACCTGGTTCTAAATGTACGTGTTGGCGGAAACGACTTGTGCCATATGTTCGGACTTCGGCGGCGAGAAAACGAAACCATATATGACATTCGTCCAATTGCCAACATTCTCGCGGATGTGATTACGGTTTTCGGTGTGGATTATGTCGTTTCAGGCCCTGTATGGGAGTATTATAACGGCAAAGGTTGGGAAGATGGATTTATTCGGGAAGTCAAACTCGATAAGCTCAACGGCTTTATCGGAAAGACCGTGATTCACCCACAGCAAATCGCCCTTTTGAACAACCTGATGAAAGTGCGCCGCATAGATTATGAGGATGCGCTCTCTCTCATCAACTGGAAAGATTACAAAGACTCGCTGGTTAGCGGCAATGCCACAAAAGAGCGGATGAACGAACTGAAAACGCATTCCCGCTGGGCAATCAAAACCCTTGTTTTGGCGGAAATTTACGGCATCGTTGATTAAAATTGGCTCGAACGATATAACCAAAAACAGCACATAGCTTTCAGGCCATGTGCTGTTTTTGAGTATTTACCGTTGCATCTTTTTTGATGTCAATCGCTTTGTGCCTTTCCGCACGCTTTTTACACATCCGCAAGCGTTTTGATTATGCCGCAACACTTATAGTTTGTCAGCGGATAATACGCCACGCTTACACCCCTCTCCTCCGCCAACTTGTAAATATGTGTCAGCGTATCATCGTTCTTGTGTTTTTCACTGATTAAAACCTTCCAAGGGACACGCCGCAGCAGTACTCTTGTGGTCTCTCCAATGCCCGGTTTAATCAGGTTGATGTCCCCTACGCCATACGTTTTGGCGATTTGCCTCACCTCATCAATTCCTTGTCCGGTAAGCACCGTATCATCCGAAACATTCACGAGAGAAAATGCGCTTTCCACCGATTCAATGAATGCGTACGACAAATCCGCATCCTTCAATTCGCCGTAGTACACTGCGCCGTGAAAGTCATTCTCCCCGATGATATCCGCCCGCAAGAATGTGCGGCTGATAAGTCCTGAAACCGTTGCATTCAAACAGGAACTGGGAATCAGCATGTCTTTATTCGTACCATATAAGCTCGTCATATTCGCCGGATCGGCAACAACCGCCAACTCAGGCGAAACCGTCGGGTACTCAGCCAAATCCTTTTCCAATTCCCGCAAAATCGCACCCTTTCCAATCCATCCGTCCACAAACAAAATATCTTCTCCGTCATGCCTCTCCAAAATATAATCCATAGCGTTTGTATCAATTCCTCTGCCACGAATAATGGAGATGGAATAGTGCCTGACATCGACCTTATACTTCCGCCAAATATATCTCTTTAATAAAATGCCCACCGGAATACCCGCTCTTGCCAAAGATACCAAAATAACGCTCTTTCCTTTTTTCTCGACCACCTTATCGCCGAGCGAGCCAATTGCGTTTGCCATAGGTTTCGCATTCATCCGCAATGCTTCGTTGTAAGCCTCCATGTATTTTGCTGATGGAACATACTCAACAGGAAGCATCTCACTATAATGCTTCCCGGATTGAATAAATGCTTCGCGCTCTTGCGTGGACTGAGGCGCGACCAATCCAGTAATATCTTTTAACAAAAGGATGACATCCTCTTTCGCATATGAACTTCTCATCTTAACGCCACCTTATCAAATAAATCTCGCGGTTTCCCGCTGCCTCTACTGCTGCCAAAAGTGATGCCGCATCTCCCACTGCATCCGTCACGATAAACACATAGTCATACTTGTCCAAATTATAGATGTATGTTGTCCTTGCATCCTCGTACGGGCTCTTAATCCGACACCTGCCATGAAGCGGATAATCCGCCTCTCTGCTCACAACAATCGGACTTCTGGTTGTTGCATGAAAACGTACTTCCAAACCCATATCTTCCAATGCATTTCCAAAATACAATGCAGGGTACATAAATTCTTCCGTGCCCAAAACCAAAATCCGCTTTCCTTCGCTTATATGAAGGTTTTCTAAAATCCGGTTTATCAACAGCTCACAGGCAGATGTATAGCCTTCTCCTGTAGTTAGCCTTCTGGCGTTTTCACAGCCGAAAATAACTGTTTCACTATATTTCCCTTCCGGCAATCTATAAGAAAAATCCTCATACTTACCATCACCGGCAAAACTGTCTGCACGATTGGAAAACATCTTGTGCTCGCCTTTCAAAAGCCAGTACAGAGAAATGTCTCTTCTTTCGTACTCCAAAATGGCCTCTTCATGCATCAAATTTAATATCGACGCTACACAATAGGATACCCTGCCTCCATACGTTTTTTGGAGCAGTGTAATAATATTCAGTATGGTTTTCCCCGTTGTCACCTCGTCCTCAATAAAAACAATCCTGTCAGCCTGTTCCATAGCCGCATCTATATCACACTTTACCAGCTTTTGCTCTGTAGCATGGCTATGCTCTTCCGAAAAAAACAAATACTCCGAGACCTCATCAAGCACTTCCCGTGTTGTCTGAATATAGTCACAGCCGAGCGAACACGCAATGGCGGCACCAATTGCGGTTGCTGTCTCGGCAAACCCTATCAACAGTAGCTTCTCATCGGAATGGTTTTCTTTTATCTTCTCCGCTAAATCCAAAAACATGCCCAACGCGCGCTTCGGCGGCACCGGCACATGTTTTCCCTGCCATTTATTCACAACCAAAAAGTTCCGTTTGTTATTATTCTCCCTTTTGGCAACCCCAAGAAACATCTCTTCATCATATATCAATCCAACAGCCCCATTTCTATATTTCTTTGCATTCATCACAAATTATAACAAAATCAGTTCATTTGGTAAACCTAAAAAACACCGCTTCACCATTCATATACAAACCACTTATATCTTTTGGCCGCGAACAGCGCTTACTGCAAGATTCATAAAGATGAATCATACACACATATATCTTTTTCTTCCATAGAAAAAGAGGCACGATTCAATGCCTCCTCTCCTGTCTGTATATCTATGAAAATTTGCTTTACTTCCTGAAATTCGCTTTCTCCTTGTTCAAGAACGCCTCCATACCACGTGCCTTGTCTTCTGTCGCAAAACAAAGACCCACCATATCCTTTTCCAACTCCAGCGCATTTCTCAAATCCATATCTGCACCCTTATTGATTGCAAGTTTCGCATACTTTATGCCAATCGGCGAAACCTCCAAAATACGGCTCATCAGCTTTTTTGCTTCATCCATTAACGTCTCTCCAGAAACCACACGGTTTACCAACCCAATTTTCAAAGCCTCCGCCGCGTCAACAAACCTTGTCGTATAAATCATATCTTTCGCAACGCCCACGCCCACCAATCGCGGAAGCCTTTGCGTACCCCCAAAACAAGGCATAATGCCTAATGTGACCTCAGGTTGTCCGAATTTCGCGGCTTCGGAAGCCACGCGTAAGTCGCAACTTAATGCCAACTCGCATCCGCCGCCAAGCGCAAATCCATTTACTGCCGCAATAACCGGTATTTCCAGCTCCTCAACTTTATTGAAAGTCTCCTGCGCATACCCTGCATAATTTCTGCCTTCCTCGCTGTTATATGGTTTCATCTGAACGATGTCGGCACCGGCAACAAAGCCCCTGCCCTCTCCTGTGATAATCATGCCATGCACATCATCAGCCCTCTTTGTATAATCACAAATGCGTTGCAACTCATCCAACATTTCGCTGTTTAAGGCATTCAACGCCTCCGGACGGTTCATCGTCACGATCAACACACTTGCATCCATTTCAATCTTGATATTATGCAGGCTATCTGATAATTCTTGAAATTGCATTTGGCTTTCCTCCTTTGCAGCTTCTTCTCTTATGCAGCCTTATCATTTGTATCCATACTCGGAAAGTTCTTCGTTGTTCTCAAACTGATTTGTTTGAGTTTCTGCAAAAACGTCCTTTTTTATCTTGTTTTACACACACTATTCTGTCTTGCCGATTTTTTGTCTCCAAAGCGTTGTCAGCAAACCACGATATTTACGGTCATTTTGGTTTTAATTACGCACAACTAGACCGATATTTATCAAACAGAAAGTGAACGCCTTATTTTATGTTGTGCATTTGATTATTGGGGCTGGATTTCCACCTACAACGGCATAATTCGGAACACCATACCTCCCATAATAACAATTTCAACACCTGAGTACCGAAGTTTCTGTAATTTCGCTTCCGCGAGAAAATGTATAAGGTTCACAACACTTATAATATTTGTCTATCCGTCCTGCCGGCGTATATCTATCTCTGGCTTATTCGCATTCCTTCTGTCTAAATAACCAGAAATAGTTCGGGATTCTCCAAATAATCTTTCAAATCTCTCATGATAGCACCTAGCTCTGCACCGTCAAATACCCTATGGTCATAGGTAATGCTAAGTACCATCATCGTGCGGACTGTAATTTCGCCATCATAAACAACCGGCTTTTCTGTGCATCTGCCAAAACCGACAATCGCAGACTGCGGCGGATTGACAATCGGATTGAAATTATCTACCGGAAAAATCCCCATATTACTAATCGTAAACGTGCCGCCGCTCAATTCTGACAACAACAATCGATTATCTCTTGCACGCACAATGATATCCTTCAGCGCCTTGCTTAACTCGACGAGCGAAAGTCTGTCCGCCCCCGGAATGACAGGTGCCGTCAAGCCATAATCCGCCGCCACCGCCATACTCAAATTCACATATGGATACGCAATGACCGCATCCTCTACCAACGTCGCATTTGCCAACGGATGTGCTTTCAGCATCTTCACCGCAGCGTATGACATCAAGTCGTTTAACGTAATCCTCGTCCCCAACTTCTCCTCCATCGCTGTCAACTTGTGGCGAAGACCAACCAATTCCGTCACATCGACTTCGACGGACGCAGATGTTTGTGCCATGCTCTTCAAGCTCTCAAACATATTCTTTGCAATGGTTTTTCTGATTTGTGTCATTGGAATCGGTGTTACCGCTTCGCACACAATCTCAGGTTTTACATTCGTCTCATTCAAATATTTTGTAACGTCTCTTTCCAAAACTCTGCCATTCGGACCGGTACCTGTTACAGATGCCAAATCCAGACCTGCTTTTTTCGCAATCTTCTTTGCCAACGGCGACGCTTTCACATAAACACCCGTTGTTTTTTCCGGTAATGCCGGTATTTCGGCTACACTGACAACCGGTACCCGCACAGCTTCAGATGGTTCTTGCACAGGTATATGCACCGGATTGCAAGCCATATCATACGCTTCCCTCGTTTCGTAGATATGAGCCATCAGACCACCAACGATAACCTCTGTCCCGGACGCCGCAACAATATACAAATACCCATCATGGCTACTATTCACATCAAATGTCGTTTTCTCGTTTTCCACCTCTAGCACAACATCGCCTTTTCTGACAAATGAACCTTCCGCAACCTTCCACTCTCCGACCGTTCCTTCTGTATTTGTCAAACCGGCTTTTGGCATTACTAATTCAAATTTCATAATCACTTATTGCCAGCCTGTGTTATTTTGGCAGACAAATCCTCCTTTGCTTATATTTGAAAAACAAAAATACACTCCTAGCCACCAGATTTTCTACTTTCGTTTCGCACCGGTTAGCTTAGAACATGGATTTTACAGCATCTACAATTTTATCTGGATTCGGAACACAATATGCCTCTAATTTCACGCTATATGGAAGAGGCACGTCCAATGATGCGACACGCATAATCGGTGCATCCAATTCATCAATAATTTCTTCTTGAATCATTGCCGCAATCTCCGCACCAATACCCATTCTTTTGTTACTTTCTTCCACAATAACCGCACGATGTGTTTTCTTCACAGAACGAATTACCGTCTCCGTGTCAAAAGGCACCAATGTTCTCGGGTCAATCACTTCTGCACTAATTCCTGCTTCTGCCAATTTTTCGGCTGCAATTAAGGCCTCTCTTACCATTAAAGACACAGCAATAATGGTCACATCGCTGCCCTCTCTCTTTACTTTTGCAACACCCAGCGGCACCGTATAATCCTCCGCCGGAACCTCTGCGCTGACTTTATAGAGTTGCTTATGTTCAAAACAAAGAACTGCATTGTCGGAGCGAATCGCGCTCTTCAACAGACCTTTTGCATCATAAGGATTGGATGGACAAATTATTGTAATTCCCGGCGCATGCATAAACAAACTCTCAAAGCAGTTGGAGTGCTCTGCACCTGCGCCAAAGGAATAACCCATCGCGCATCTTACAACCAGAGGCAATTTGTATTCTTCGCCATGAAGATATCTCCATTTTCCGCAAGAGTGAAATAATTCATTAAACGCAACCAGCATAAAATCAGCGTACATAACCTCCACACAAGGTCGAATCCCTGTCATTGCCGCACCAATTGCACTGCCAACAATCGCCGTTTCAGAAATCGGTGTATTCTTAATTCTTTCAGAGCCGAACTCGTCCAAAATTCCTCTCGTAACGCCGAAGATACCACCATGCTCTGCCACATCTTCGCCGTAAACCATAATCGTGTCATCTTTGCGCATCTCTTCTTTGATCGCCATTCCCAACGCCTGGGCATATGTCGTCTGCATAATCATTTCCTCCTTACCGCACTATTTATTTAAGCGTATAAATTTCTAAAAATGTCCTCAACATTCGGTTCCGGACTCTCCACTGCAAACGCAACCGCTTGATCCAATTTTTCTGACAAGCGCGCGCGCTCCAACGCAAAATCTTCCTCACCCATCACGTTATTGTCCAGTAAGTATTTTTCAAGATTTCTAATACAGCACTTTTGCTGTTCTTTCTCTGCAATTTCAGCTGAACGATACTCAGCCTGATCGCCTTCATAATGACCCCTCCAACGGTAACATTTCGTTTCAATCACCGCCGGACCGTTCCCGGCTCTGATATAGTCGGTCAAATCCTTTGTTGCGTCATAAACCGCTAATATATCCGTACCATCAACTATCCTCGTAGGCATTCCATAAGCAGATGCCCTGTCCGCACCGGGATTCGCCACGGGGATTGTCGTACTTTCATGCGTGGAAATCGCAAATTGATTGTTTGTACACACAAATAACACCGGTAATTTCCAGACTGCCGCCAAATTCATCGCTTCATGCAAAGAACCGCGACTGCTTGTACCGTCCCCGTAATACGAATAAACAATCTTCCCATTATTCAGATACTTGGAGGAAAGTCCCGCTCCAATGGACACCACCATGTCACATCCCAGAGAACCGGCCGTACCTATCACGCCTTTGCTCAATTCACCAATGTGGTTTACGCCGCCGCGTCCCGCCGCCGTACCCGTCTCTTTTCCAAGAATTTCCGCAAAAATCTGTTCCATGCTAACGCCCAGAATATTTACGGTCGCAATTGCACGATGTGTACCTTTATAATAGTCTCCTTCATTTCTTGTTGCCAAAGTACCCACAAACGCAGCTTCTTCTCCGACCCCGCTGTGGATATGCCCCGGCACAATGCCTTGTGCATAAATTTCAACCAATCTTTCTTCAATCATACGAATGGACAGCAATTCCGTATAAAGCTTTGTTAAAAATGCTTTCGTGTACGCCATGATACATTCTCCTTTGCTTTTGGATTTTTATATATGATTCATCCAGGGCCAAACCGCTGTCTATCAGCTTTGCCCCGAATAGCACCGCCTTCCGCTCAAATACACACGACCGAAATGATGTTTCAACATCATCTATACATTTTACACATCCCAATTTGCACCAACGCACAAATTCATATCACTTTTCTTCGGATTGATTCTGTTTTTATTCATAAATAAATGCAATTATCGCACAAATAATTTTATTATCATAGATTTAAATTTATATTTTCATAATATGAATTTATTCAAACTTTGTCAATCGATTTTATCTATGTTCGAAAAATTTAGTACTAATCATAAAAATCACCTTTCCAAAATTGTGTACTTATACTAGCACAACGCCATAAATATGCACAATTTACATCTATTCTTTCCGTTTCCCACATATTATTGTAAAAGGATTCATTCGATTCGTTTTGCGCTATATCTGTCCTAAAACATCTTTCCAAATCATAAATGTTTAAAAATCATCCTATTTCAATCGTTTTTTCTTAAAAAAAGTTTATTTATAAAAAAAAAAAAAAAAAAAAAATTGAAGAAAGGATGTATAGCGTGAAACAAGACTCCATATCTCTATTAGAATATTCCTACAATGAAATTAGAAAAAGAATTCAAACAGGCGAATATGCTCCGGGGACAAAAATCGTTATCCAAGAGCTTTCCGACCTTCTAAATGTCAGCAGAACGCCGGTCATCTCCGCAATAAATCGGCTTTTGGCAGAAGGATATATCGAAAATATTCCACAAAAAGGAACTTTCGTGAAAGGTATTTCCGTCGGTGATATCCGCAATGCACTTGAACTTCGTACGATGATTGAACTCTATGCGGTAAAGCCGGCAGTTAAAAATATGATCTTCTGCCCCAATACAATCGCGGAAATGCGAGGAACACTTGAGGATTATATGAACATACAAGACAACGATTATGACCGCATATGTGAAGTGGAATGTCGTTTTCATCATCTCTATGTATCTTTAATCGGAAACGAGATGATTTTGCAGACCTATCGTCACAATCGCTGCATTGCCATCACTTATCATATGTACCGCATTACCGGTCTGCCTTTGACAAATATGAAAAAAGCCTATTCTGAGCATTGTAAGATTGTCGAACTTTTAGAGGCACAGGATGAAGATGCATTGACAGAATTGTTAAAAGCGCATATTCGTACACCAATGGAGGCTTTGGATTGGCTCATCAAAAATGAACAATTGGCTCCTTTTTGAGCATAAACTCCATTTGCGGCCTCATCTGTTTTACCACAAATTGCAATCCATACCCTTTCGGCCAGATTTCAAAAACCGATGACACCGCCTTCAAAAAACAATCACACCATTTTGAGTCGTGTTTGAGTATAAAAAAAGGACTATTATCTTTTGTTGATAATAGTCCTTTTTTTAGCGTGATTCATAATTTCTCAGCCAAATGATGCCCAAAAAATAATTACAGCACATATAAATCTGGTTTCTTCGCGAAATCAGCAATCACCCGGCGCTCTATTTCACTCGTCAGGCATTGAGACTTGCAAACATATACCCTCCAGCCAATCATGAGATAAGCATGAGACAATCATAAAAAGTCTGATGTGAAAGCACACCTCTCCTTAACTCTTTTA
>JGI994J12354_10001581_pt1 | contig 23014 bp, 25 predicted proteins | sample IntmicLarv3ML3BL_FD_12354 | JGI IMG/M metagenome (IMG submission 12354) | reverse complement strand
GAAGGAGGGAAGCGAAGTGCCCAGAAGAGGAAATGTCCCCAAGCGAGAGGTATTACCCGATCCGCTTTATAATTCCGTTTTGGTTACCAAGCTCATCAACAGCATTATGCTCGACGGCAAGAAGGGTGTATCCCAGAAGGTTGTCTACGGTGCTTTTGATATTATTAAGGAAAAAACAGGCAATGACCCGCTGGAAACCTTTGAGACTGCGATGGAAAACATCATGCCGTCTCTCGAGGTTAAAGCCCGCCGCGTCGGCGGTGCCACCTATCAGGTGCCCATCGAGGTTCGTCCCGAGCGCCGTCAGACGCTCGGTTTGCGCTGGCTGACCAGTTATTCCAGAAAGCGCAGTGAGAAAACCATGCGTGAGCGCCTTTCCGGCGAAATCATGGATGCATCCAACAGCGTCGGCAGTGCAGTAAAAAAGCGTGAGGACACCCATAAGATGGCTGAGTCCAACCGCGCATTTGCGCACTACCGCTGGTAAAGGAGCAACGTTGATTTATGGCTAGAAAAGTTTCTTTAGAAAATACCAGAAACATCGGCATCATGGCGCACATCGATGCCGGTAAAACCACCACCACGGAGCGTATCCTCTATTACACCGGCGTGAACTACAAGATCGGTGAAACCCATGAGGGTACAGCCACCATGGACTGGATGGCACAGGAGCAGGAGAGAGGTATTACTATTACTTCCGCTGCGACCACTTGTTTCTGGAATGGCAACCGCATTAACATTATTGACACCCCAGGACACGTTGACTTTACCGTTGAGGTAGAGCGTTCCCTGCGCGTGCTGGACGGTTCTGTTACCGTTATGTGCGCCAAGGGCGGCGTGGAGCCCCAGTCCGAGACAGTTTGGCGCCAGGCGGATCACTATCACGTGCCCCGCATGATTTATGTCAACAAGATGGACATTATGGGTGCCGATTTTTACAACGTACTGAACATGGTCATTGACCGTCTCAAGTGCAACGCAGTACCCATTCAGCTCCCCATTGGCAGCGAGGATACCTTCAAAGGTATGATTGACCTGGTGGAGATGAAGGCTCATATCTATTACGATGATATTGGCAAGGATGTCCGCGTGGAAGAGATTCCTGAGGATATGGTCGATTTGGCCGAAGAATATCGGGAGAAGCTTATGGATGCTGTTTCCGATTTCGACGACGAAATCATGGAGGCCTATTTAGAGGGGCAGGAAATCCCCCTTGAAAAAATTAAGGCAGCCATCCGCAAAGCCACCTGCGCCGTCAAGATGATTCCCGTTGCCTGCGGTACTTCTTACCGCAACAAGGGCGTGCAGAAGCTTCTCGATGCAGTGGTAGACTTTATGCCTTCGCCGTTGGATGTTCCCGCCATCAAGGGCGTGAACCCGAGCACAGAGGCTGAGGACGAGCGTCGCAGCAGCGATGACGAGCCTTTTAGCGCACTGGCTTTTAAGATTGCGACCGACCCCTATGTGGGCCGTCTGTCCTTCTTCCGTGTGTACTCCGGTCATTTGACCACCGGCTCTTCCGTGCTTAACAGCACCAAGGGCAACAAGGAGCGCATTGGCCGCATCTTGCAGATGCACGCCAACCATCGTGAAGATATTGAAGAGGTTTATGCAGGCGACATTGCCGCTGCAGTTGGTTTGAAAAACACCACCACTGGCGATACGCTCTGTGACGAGAAGAAGCCCATTATTCTGGAGAGCATGGAATTCCCTGAGCCTGTTATCCGCGTAGCCATCGAGCCCAAGACCAAAGCCGGGCAGGAGAAGATGGGCCTGGCGCTGGTGAAGCTGGCAGAGGAGGATCCCACCTTCAAGACTTATACCGATGAAGAGACGGGTCAAACCATCATTGCAGGTATGGGCGAGCTCCATCTGGAGATTATCGTTGACCGTCTGCTACGGGAATTCAAGGTAGAAGCCAACGTCGGTGCCCCGCAGGTTGCCTATAAGGAAACCATCAAGGGCAAGGTTGAGCAGGACACCAAGTATGCCCGCCAGTCCGGCGGTAAGGGCCAGTACGGTCATGTTAAAATTCGTGTCGAGCCCAACGAGTCGGGCAAGGGCTATGAGTTTGAAAACAAGATTGTGGGCGGCTCGATTCCCAAGGAGTATATCCCTGCGGTTGACGCAGGCATCAAGGGTGCGATGGAAGCAGGCGTTATGGCCGGTTACCCCGTTGTTGACGTAAAGGTTACCCTGTATGATGGCTCCTACCACGAGGTTGACTCCTCTGAAATGGCCTTTAAGATTGCCGGTTCGATGGCATTTAAAGAGGCTTGCCGCAAGGCTCAGCCCACGCTGCTGGAGCCCATCATGAAGGTGGATGTCACTGTCCCCGAAGAATATATGGGCGACGTTATCGGCGATCTCAACAGCCGCCGTGGACAGATTCAGGGTATGGAAGCCATCAGCGGTGCGCAGCGGATTCACTCCTTCGTGCCGCTCTCTGAGATGTTTGGCTACGCAACGGACATGCGCTCTAAAACGCAGGGCCGCGGCCAGTATTCCATGGAACCATCTCACTATGTGGATATTCCCAAGAACATTGCAGAAAAAATCATTGCAAAAAACAGCAAAGACGACTAATTTGCTCTTGATTTTCTCATGATAATGGGATAAAATAACTCTTAACCATGCTTCAAAAAACAAAAAATTAATTTTAATGAAATAAAAGTCATTCTTAAGGAGGATGAAACGTTATGGCAAAGACAAAGTTTGAGCGTACTAAACCTCACGTTAACATCGGCACAGTTGGTCACGTTGACCACGGCAAGACCACTTTGACGGCTGCTATCACCAAGTATCTGTCTCTGAAGGGCTATGCAAAGTTTGAGGATTATGCTAACATCGATAAGGCTCCCGAGGAGCGCGAGCGCGGCATCACCATCAACACTGCACACGTTGAGTACGAGACTGACAACCGTCACTATGCTCACGTTGACTGCCCTGGACATGCCGACTATATTAAGAACATGATCACCGGCGCAGCTCAGATGGATGGCGCAATTCTGGTTATCGCTGCTTCTGACGGCCCCATGGCTCAGACCCGCGAGCACATCCTGCTCGCCCGTCAGGTAGGCGTGCCCGCAATCGTTGTGTTCCTTAATAAGGTTGACCAGCTCGACGACGAAGAGCTGCTTGAGCTTGTCGAGATGGAAGTTCGCGAGCTGCTCTCCAAGTACGAGTTCCCCGGCGACGATTTGCCTGTTATCAAGGGTTCTGCTCTGCAGGCTCTTGAGGGCGGCGCCGACATGGAAAGCCCTGAGTACAAGTGCATCAAGGATTTGATGGATGCTGTTGACAGCTATATCCCCACACCTGAGCGTATGGCTGACCTGCCCTTCCTGATGCCTGTTGAAGACGTGTTCACCATCACCGGCCGCGGCACAGTTGCTACCGGTCGTGTGGAGCGCGGTCAGATTAACATGGGCGACAAGGTTCAGATTGTTGGTTTGGCTGATGAGTCCAGAGAGACCACCATCACCGGCATCGAAATGTTCCGCAAGCTGCTTGATTATGCCGAGGCTGGCGACAACATCGGCGCTCTGCTGCGCGGTATTGACAAGACCACCATTGAGCGTGGCCAGGTTCTGGCTAAGCCCAACAGCATTAAGCCTCTGACCAAGTTCTGCGGCCAGGTTTATGTTCTGTCTAAGGACGAAGGCGGCCGTCATACCCCGTTTTTCAACAACTATCGTCCCCAGTTTTATTTCCGCACCACCGACGTGACTGGCGTGATTAACCTGCCTGCCGGCGTTGAGATGTGCATGCCTGGTGATAACATCGAGATGGACGTTGAGCTCATCACCCCCATCGCCATTGAGGAAGGCCTCCGCTTCGCTATCCGTGAAGGCGGCCGTACCGTTGGTTCTGGCGTTGTTATCAAAATTAACTAAGCTCTGTTATTGTTAATAGAAAGGGTCGAGAGCTTTTCTCGACCCTTTTTGTTTAAATCAAATCGGTTTTAAATAAAAGGAGGAAATCATGGATAAATCTAATCTACCTGTTGTGTCTAAGGGCCTGAACCTGCTGTTCATTTCCGGTATTCTCAGTATTACTGTTATAGTGCCTGTGCTTGGCATGCTGGGTGCTCTTGCTGCGTCAATTGTTTCTGTTTACGGTCTTTTCACGCTGTCCAACTGCCACCCGAAGTTTAGGACTGCAATTATCGCTGCTGCCTGCGGTTTGGTGCTGAATTTGCTGTCGAATATTCCGTTTCTCGGCATTCTCTCGACCATTGGCACCATTGTATCTTTCGTCTCCACCTATATGGTTTGCATCACAGTTGACGAGATTAACCTAGAGTTCAATGTGCCTCAGTCTCCCAACGGCGCTCTCGTTTGGAAAATGCAGCTTGCATCTGTGGTTGGAGTAATTCTGGGCGTGTTTATTCTTCCGTTGCTGCTTATCGCCGGCCTGGTTTCGATTGTAGCGGCTGTTTTTTACATGATGCTGCTGTATAAATCCAGCAAGGCACTGGGAGCACTTGCCTAAGCACAGTACTTTTTGAGGGAGAAACCAGATGGATCAAGTGAAGTTGGCCAAGGTGGCCAAAGGGCTGAACTTACTGTTTATATCAGGGATTTTGGCTATGATGGGCATGTTTGTCCCGATACTGGGACTGGTGGTCATCTGTGGGAACATTTGTGCGCTGATTTTCATGCAAAGCTGCCACAGAAATTACATGTTCGCCCTTGCGGCAACGCTGCTGCGCACGGTAACAACGATTTTGGCGGCGATGAAGGCTGGACTTGCGGCTGGTACGATTGCAGGCATTGCGGCTTTGGTATTCTCAATTTTGGAGATTGGCCTGATTTGTCTAGGCACTGAGGAGCTGGTGCGCACTGTTGCCACCCCGGCTTTTCCCAATGGAAGCCATGTGCTGCTGGTAACCCTGATTGGCACGGCAGCCCGACAGGTCTCTGCATACAGGGAGCATGTTATGATGCTTGCCATGATGAGCGAAGTGCTGATGCTGGTGGCCATGATTATGGCTGTGGTGTTTTATCATAAAACCAGCAAAGTCTTTGGCAAAGCGGCGCAAGAGAAGACGAAGGAGTCGGAGCGTAACAGTGACGACGATTACGACGAGGAATAGTTCCAGTGATACCGCCAGCGTGCGGGAAGAAATTTGGATAAAAGAACTGCCGCAACGATTTGTTGCGGCAGCTTTTTGTTTGCGGGGAGCTGTTGGGTAAAATTAAAAATGCCCCCGCCTGTTGGCGGGGGCTGTGTTATTTGGAGGTTTGCGCTGTTAATAAAGGAAATTCATTGCAATGGGTGCCCAGACAAGGAAGCCTACTACCATAAGCAGACAGGGTAAAAAACCAGCCTTTACAAACTCTTTCATAGTGAACTCGCCGACGCCGTATACATAGGCCTCTGCGGGAGTCGCCATGGGGGTCATGAAGCAGATGATGGCGCCGATTGCAACACCAGCCACGGTGAGTCTGGGGTCAACGCCCAAACCAAGTGACATTGTGGCTGCCAGAGGGATAAATGCGGCCCAAACTGCAGTGTTGCTCATAAAGTGGGTGACGATGCAACTGAAAATCATGAAGACAGCCACCAAAACGATGGGATTGCTCGCTGAGGGGAAGGTATCACGAATGACTGCGGTCAACCATTCGCCAGTTCCAGACTTGGTAATGGCTGTGGACAGAGGTAGTGTGCCGGCCACGAGGAACAAAGTACTCCAGCTGATGGATTGGAAGGCCTCTTTCTCGCTGAGTAGTTTGACTGCGGTTGCCAGCACAGCAAAGATAGAGCTGATGAGGTAAACCGGCAGGAAGTTGGTGTAGGAGGCGATGACCATCAGAACCAGATTGATGAAGAACAGGCTAATGGCCAGTTTGTCCTGCATCGGGGTGTAGACAGTGCCGCGCTCGTTTTCGTCAATAGCTGTGGCCGACTGGTCAGCAGAGGAGGGAATGTTTGCTTTCAGCTTGCGACTTGCAAACATCCAATATGCGAACAGCAGGAAAAACAGCGGGAACTTAATGATGGTGAAATCCATCAGGCCAAAACGCAGGTCTGTGCCTGCATTTTCCAGCCATGCATTCATCATCAGGAAGTAAGTCAGAGAGCTGCCCAGCGGCAGCACCTGTACGCCGCCAAAGATTACAACGTCGGCACAGGGCTTCAAAACCCGCTTTTTATCCACGCCAGCTTCTTTGCTGATTTCGAGGAGAATGGGCGTCGCCACGGCGATGCCTGCACTGGCGCTGGTGAGCATGCCAATCACCCAGGTCATGAGCATGCAAAGGCCCAGCACTCTCACGACGCTTCCCTGTGAGTTGCGGATAATTACTTTCTTTATCCGGAATACAAAGCTGCTCTTTGCAAACACTGCACCTAGAATGAACAGGCCGATATAGCTGATGATCGAGGTGTTGGAGAAGCCGGCCCAGGCCTCCGATGCAGTTAGGATTCCTGTTGCCTGTAATGCTACAGGAACGAGGAACGACGTAAAAGCCAGCGGAATTTTTTCCAGAAGGAATGCGATAGACATAATTACAATGATAATGAGTACGCTTGCTACTTGAGTTGTCATTTCTTTCTCTTCCTCTCATTATGATAATGGAACCGTGGGAGACAGGACGTGCATCACAGTTCGTGCGGGATGTGGTTTTTTACTTTCCGAGAATTGCTTCCACTGCGGTGACCTGTCCGCTCAGGTACTGGCGCCACAGGGCAGTGTCAATGAGGCCGTCTCGAGAGCCGCCGGCTTTTTCATAACGCACAAGCAGACTGCTGTCGCTGGATTTGCTGGCCATGGCGGTGTTGTGAGAGGGGATGACGATATCAACCTTCAGCTCTCGCAGCTCCAGCAGGGAGTCGTAAAACGCACGCTGCAATGTGGCAGGAAGGCGCTTCTCTTCGAGTTCCTCAAGGGTCATGCCGTTGATACCCAAACCGCCGTGCATGGCGCAGGTGACGGGCTGGCCGTTGTGGGCGTCGTCAATGAAGAAGGTTGTGGTGCCCGGCGTATGACCCGGGGAGTGGAAAAAGCGGAAGGTGACATCGCCCATAGTCCAGGGCTTGCTGTAATCATAGAAGCCGTCAAAGCGAATGTCATCGCCCCGGTAATAGACGGGGGAGAGAGTCAGGTCGTCTCGACCCTGGAAGAAAAATAGGTCGTCTGCGCCGATATACACTTTGCAATCACACATTTTTTGCAGTGAGGCGGCAGCATCGAAGTGGTCGAAGTGAGCATGGGAGAGGAAGCAGTACTTGATATCTCTGGGGTTGAAGCCGAGACGGTAAATGTTGTCAATCACTTGATAGAACGTCTCGGTGAATGTGGTGTCAATCAAAACCAAGCCTTCACTGGTTTTGATCAAGTAGGCGGAAACCCAGGAATTTCCCACAAAATAAAGATTGTCTGTGACCTGAAACGGATCATAGGATAGCATCCAGGGTTTAGTTGCATACTCTGCGATTGTCTTGCTGATGCGTGCGTTCAATTCTGCTGCTGCGGATTTTGCGCTCATATCGGTTGCCATAATAACACTCCTCATATTAATTTTTGTTTGTTGCAAAGTGACGGTGACCCGTGTTTTTCTTTTGTAATGTGTTTGCTAAATCTCCATATCCAACAGGTAAGAAGAAAATCCTTTGCCATGCATATCCAAAGACAGAGAGCGGGTAACGCCTCCGCCAAGAGCATCGTACATCACAAAGTTCAGTGCACCCAGTTGGGGCAGCTCATATCGGACTACCTCTCCTTTCACCATATCTTCAAACCACTGTTTCACTCTCTCGGACGTGACCTTTTCGCACAGAAGGGCGTAGTTCTTTTTGTCATAGGCAATCAGGGAGATATTGGAGATGTTTCCCTTGTCGCCCGTTCTGCTGTGTGCAATATCCCAAAGCTTCATCGTCCTACCTCCTCCATGATGATGGTTGGCTTGATTTCATTTCGATCGACCAGAATGGAAGCAACGGAAATAATATCTCGAATTCCCTTTGTGGCGCCGCAACCGCCGGCCGGGCCGTTTGTGTAGAGAGTTTCGACTTCTTCGCCCACTCTTGCGGCTACGATGCGGTCTTTGGTGCGAGCGGAAACTCTCAGGCGCACCTCGTTGGGGGCGGTTTCGGCTTGATGAGAGCTCCAGTAGAGGGCGTTGACGCCAATGAGGTCAACTTTGAGCTCGTCAATGGGATATTCTCTGGTTTTTAGGCGTTTTACAATAATATCGCCGGCTAGTTTTGCCCGGGCGAGACAGCCTGGGCCGCCATAGCTGATTTCGCCGTCGCCGATGAAGCTGTCCTGATAGCCGATGGAGACTTTCAGCGTTTGCGGGCGAGGGCTGCCGGAAGCACCTTCTACAAGAACCTTGTTCTTCTCCAGCTGGGTGAAGGAAACCTTAGAAAAATCAGCAACCACATCGGGAGTCATATAGCATCGGGGATCGTGGATTTCATAGATAAGCTGCTCGGTGCAGGTGTGGGTGTCCACGACACCGCCGGAGCCGTCCACCTTGCTGATAAAAAAGGAGCCGTCCTCAGAGACTTCCGCAATGGGGAAGCCCAGTCGGTCACAGTCGGGTACGTCTTTCTTGCCCGGGTCGGCATAGTATCCGCCGGTTACCTGACCTGCGCATTCCAGCAAATGGCCGACTGCAGTGCCCTTTCCCAGCAGTTCCCAGTTATCCGTTTGCCAGCCGAATTCGTAGACGAGAGGCGCCATGAAAAGAGCGGGATCAGCCACCCGGCCGGTGATGACAATGTCAGCACCCAGTTTGAGCGCCTCAACAACACCCTCGATGCCCATGTAGACGTTGGCTGAGACGATTTTTCCATCCAAATCCCGTAGGGGCTTTTTGTTTTCCCATACCTGAGCGTCTTGATATTGGTCTAGCTTTGCAAGGATGTCATCGCCAAATACCGCTGCGATTTTTAAGCCGGAGATGCCGCAGTCATTTGCGATTTTAACGCAAGTCTTTGCAGCGGCGATGGGATTTGCCGCTCCCATGTTTGTAATAACCTTTACCTTGTGTTTCCACGCCAGAGGAATCACCTTTTCCATCCGATAGGTCAGAAGGTCGTTATAACCCTTTAGGGGGTCTTTGAGTTTCGCCATTTGCGCCAGCGCAATGGTGCGCTCGGCAAGGCACTCAAACCCGATGTAATCAAGCTCCCCCTTTTCAAGCAGTTCTAACGCAGGATCAAGCCGGTCGCCTGCGTAGCCCGCCCCGCTCCCAATGCGAATCTTTTTCATTTTGATAGCTCCTCTCTGGCCGCAAGTGAGACCATGTAGCAAAATTAAGCACATAAATGCGAAGTAATTGTTGGTTTCATTTCATCAAAAAAATCTGATTGCGCAGGACTGCTTTGCGCAGCTGGTGAATATATAAAGCAATGGCTGTGCCAAAACTGCGGAAAAATTGCAAGCACCTCCCGAAACGCCTGCAAAATAAGCAAATATTTACCGAAGAGGGCTTGCGACAGCGAATCACCAAAGAATAGAAAAATTCCAATACTTCGGAACAAAAGATGGTGCGTTGCAAAAAAACGGCCAAAGCCGCTCTGGCGCAACGGAATCTAGAGTTCTGAAATATTGGAATGTAATTTCAGATATTTGGAACTATTGCTCGCTGATTTTGCTATATAAACTAGAAAGAGAAATTCCGAGTTGCTCTGCAGCTTTTTTCTTTCCATCAAGATCTTTGCCGTTGAGCTGCAACGCTTTTTGAATTTCGCTGCGTTCGAAGTTTTTTACCCGCTGGGAGAGAGTGAGTGTGTCCGGCGATGCGTTGCGGACAAGGTGGGTCGGGAGGATGGTTTCGCTGATGAGGCCGTCGTCGGATAAATAGGAAAGGAATTCGAGAACGTTGCGCAATTCCCGCACGTTGCCGGGCCAGTCGTATTGCTTCAGGCAGTGCAGTGCACCCTGTGAAATGTAGATGCTCTTTTTCATCCGCTTGGACAGGTCGTCCAAAATGTAAAAGGTGAGTGCGTCAATGTCGTTTCTCCGCTCTCGAAGCGGAGGGATGAAGATGGGAAAGATGCTCAACCTGTAGTAGAGGTCGGGGCGGAAGCGGCCCTCCTCGGCCAGCTGCTTAAGATTCGCATTGCAGGCGGCGATGATGCGCACGTCGATGGTGCGCTCTTCCACGCTGCCGATGGGACGAATGCGAAACTCCTGTAATGCTCTCAAAAGCTTGGCCTGTAAAGGCACATCCATTTCAGACACCTCGTCAAGGAAAAGTGTGCCGCCGTATGCGGCCTCAAACAGACCGATTTTCCCGCCTTTTTTTGCGCCAGTGAATGCGCCCTCGGTGTAGCCAAACAGCTCGGATTCCAGGGTATTGGCGTTGAAGCTTGCGCAGTTGATGGCAAGGAAAATGCCGTTGCTTCTCTCGCTGGCATTGTGGATGGCCTGCGCATAGAGCTCCTTGCCTGTTCCGCTTTCCGCTTGCAGCAGCACAGTGGTTTCTGTTGCGGCGGCGCGGCGAGCGAGCGCTTTGGTTTGCAGGGAGAGAGGATCGTTTGCAATGATGTCGTCGAAGGTGTACCTTGTGTTGCTGGCTTTAGAAATACGCCGGAGTATTTGATCGGAGCGCTGCTTGATTTCGTCGAGAACCTCCTTGAACTGAAACGCCTGCTGCAGAAAGGTGACGACGGAAATGCCACCGACAATCTGATCCTCGTTGTAGACGGGGTACATATTTGCGATGTAAATATCCTCGATTTCCTGGCGGGGGGCATGCAAAATAGGCTTGCCCGTGCGCAGAACCTCCGGCAGCCGGGCACCCGGTCGGATTTCTCGCAACTTCATGGCCTTGAGTTGTGGAAAGTCAAGACCCAGAAATGCACAATAGGCTTTGTTTGCAAATATGATGCGGGCTTCGGCATTGATAATGAGGATACCTTCGCTCAAAACATCAAAGATTGCGGCAGTGGTGCTGGTGATTTCCATCCAATCACTCCAATCATGCTTTTCCGCTATGGTATACCAAGATGCTTTCAATTGCAAGGAAATTTTTTGGATAAATGGGCAGAAAAACAGAAAACCGCCCCTCTCCCGCCGGATAACAGACGGAAAAGGGGCGCAAGATTATGATTGGCTCTGGCGGATAAGATCGACCAGGGCATCTTTGTCGAAACGATAGAGGTTGTCGCAGAATTGGCAGGAAACTTCTGCCGCTTCCGGCTCCTGCTGCATAGTGGCAAGTTCTTCTGCGCCTAAAGAAATAAGCGCCTGGCTGACCCGCTCATGGCTACAGTAACAGCGGTATGCCACCGGCATCTCTTCCAGCAAATCCAGCGTGAAATCAGAGAGAATGTCCCGCACGACGGCATCCATGCTACCTAGACGACTCATGGCTTCGGTGACAGCGCCGACCCGATAGATACCCGCCTCCAACTTGTCGATGATCGCATCATCGGCGCCGGGGAGCAGGGAAATAAAATAGCCTGCCGCTTGAGAAACATGGCCGTCCGGTTCGACCAAAACGCCCAGAGCGCAGGCGGTTGGCACCTGCTCGCTTGCGGCGAAGTAACCGGTGATATCCTCGGCGATTTCGCCAGAGATAAGAGGTACGGTGCCTACGTAGGGCTCTTTCAAATTCAAATCCTTGATGACCGTGAGGCTACCATATTTGCCCACGGCGGCGCCGACGTTGAGCTTGCCCGGATGGAGGCGCTCCACGTCGGTTTGGGGATAGTCGGCATAGCCTCGCACATTGCCCTCGTTGTCTGAAACGGCCAAAACCGTACCCAGTGGGCCGTCGCCCTTGATGCGCAGAGTGACCGAGGCTCCAGCTTCCTTGAGCACGCCGCCCATCATGCTGGCGGCCATAAGGGTGCGGCCCAGTGCAGCGGTGGCGGTGGGGGCAGTGTTGTGGATGCGGCGGGCATCCTCCACGATGCCGATGGCTTCGATGGTGATGACTTTGATGGGGGCGTGTTGGGCTAAATAGCGGGCTAGTTTGTTTTTGGCTTCCATGCTAAATCCTTCCATGCGGCGAGAAAAACCCGGGAATCGGTTTCGCTTGCCGTCTCTTTTTTTAGAGTTCCAAATTGCTCCACGGTGACAAAACCTGCCTGCCGGAGCATCTGCTCGAGCACCTGCGGCTGGTACGCCCGCTGGAAATGTTGCTCCTCGTAGCGCCGCCAGTGCTTGCCTTCCTGACGGAATAAATCCATGTCGAAACGGAGCAGGCCGTCCTGAAAGCTGCCCTGCCAGATGCAATAAGTATCCTCGGTTTCGTCCAGATAGAGCTGACCGTCCATGCTCTGGAGAGTTTCCGGGCGGTTGATGTCGAAGAGGAACAGACCGCCAGGTTCGAGGAAGAGGTGAATGCGTTCAAAACCGGCTTGCAGAAGGGACGGGTCGGTGATGTAGTTGATGCTGTCGAGGGTTGAGATGCAGGCATCAATGGTGCCGTAAAGGTCGAGTCGCTCCATGCTCTGGCAGAGAAAAACCGGAGGTACAAGAGCATCTGTGTCCTTGCTGCTGGCCTCAGCCAGCATGTCAACGGAGGCATCTATGCCCATCATCTCATAGCCTCGCTCAGCGAGCAGGTGGGTGAGCGTGCCTGTGCCGCAACACAAATCGAGCGCCAGCTTCACGCCGCCGATTTTGCGGGAGAACTGCCACTCGATATAGTCCGCAAAGGCGGTATAATTGACATCGCGGGTCAGTGCGTCGTAAGCAGAGGCGAGCTGATGATACTGGCTCATTTTTTCTTGCGGATGTGGCCGAAAATTGATTTATAGCCGCCGGAGCCGTAATTGAGGGCCCGGTTAACACGGCTGATGGTGGCGCTGGAGGCGCCGGTGCGTTCCAAAATGTCGTTGTAAATCATGCCGTCGTCCAGCAGTAGGGCGACCTCGAAGCGCTGTTCCATGGCCCGTAGCTCTCCCACGGTGCATAAATCGGCGAAAAACAGCTTGCATTCTTCTAAATTCTTTAGTTGAAGTACGGTTTCGTACAGGGCATCACTTTTATGCGCAGCTGGCATCAGCGATATCCTCCTTCACACTTTAATATACTAATATTCTACCACTTCACTGCGTGAAAGTAAAGTAGAATATTCACAAACTGCAATGTTTCCTTCATTTAGTATAACCCTCCCCCCTAATTTTGCGACGGCAGCACAGCGGGCGGGAGTGGGGCATAGAATGGGAAAAGGAGTGATAGCCATGGAGCGAGGGCGAATTTTCGTGGAGACGGTGCGGTATCAACGGCTGGTAAAATGCAACGGGCGGACGGCTTTGCGCATGCAGCAGAGCTATCCGAGGCTGGTGAGTCAGGATGTGGGCGCAGAGCGCATCAATCGATACTACAAAGCTTTGGCGGAGCGGTGGCGGATGCGCTGGGAGGACGAATTGGGGTCGCAGGCCTGCCGAGCTTTGGCAGAGCAAGAAGATGAGCGGCCACCCTGGGAGGTGACGTTGGATTTTGCTGTGACTTACAGCGAGGGGGATTTGTTCAGCCTTACTGTGGATGCGTATGAATTCACCGGCGGCGCCCACGGGCATACAGTGCGGCGGGGGGACACGTGGGAAGTGTCCAGCGGCACGCCTCGAAGTCTGTTTTCGTTTTTCCCCGATGAAAAGCCAGTGAAGCGGCGGATTTTAGCAGAGATGATTGCACAGGCGCAGGCGATGCAAAAGAGGGGGGAGCATTTGTTTTTTGACGACTATCAAACATTGATACGAGAGTATTTTGACCCGGAGCTGTTCTATTTAACACCGGAGGGCATTGCGGTATTTTACCCCCTCTACGCCATCGGGCCTTATGTGGAGGGATTTGTTACTTTTGCTTTGGGCAGGGTTGAAGCGTAGTGTGCGGGTGGGGCGGCGGCGCATGATGCAGGAGAAGAAAGAAGAGAGGATGAAAAAACCGGCAACCTTACGGTCGCCGGTCTATTTTGTGTATAAATTATGCTCTTGCAGCCTTAGCGGTGTCTACCAGTTGGGCAAAGGCGGCTTTGTTGTTAACAGCCATTTCAGCGAGCATCTTGCGGTTAATCTCGATGCCTGCGCACTTGAGGCCATTCATGAAAGTAGAGTAGTTCATGCCGTGCTGCTTGGTGGCGGCAGAAATACGGGTAATCCAAAGTTTGCGGAAGTCGCGCTTTTTCAGTTTGCGGCCAGTGTAGGCGTAAACGCCGGACTTCATGACCTGCTCTTTTGCCATCTTGAAATGTTTGCTCTTGGCACCCCAGTAGCCCTTTGCGAGCTTGAGAGTGCTGTTTCTTCTTTTGCGCGTCATCATCGCGCCTTTAACTCTTGCCATTGTACAGTCCTCCTAAACTCTTTCTTATTTGTAGGGAATCAAGCGCTTGATTGCGGGCTCGTTAGTCTTATCGACATATGCGGTGCCGCGAAGACCTCGCTTGCGCTTGGTGTCCTTACCGTGACCGTTGAGCAGGTGGGACTTGTTGGCCTGGCCGCGCTTCACTTTGCCGCTCTTGGTGAGCTTAAAGCGTTTTTTTGCGCCCGAGTGAGTTTTAATCTTAATCTTAGGCATTGGTCTCGCTCTCCTTCTACTTTAACTTATTCTGAAACAGGTTCAGATTCGGTTTCTTTTTGTTTGTCCTTCTTCAGGTCTTTTGGGGTTTTGGGAGACAGGAAAATGTTCATGAACCGGCCTTCAAGCTTGGGGTTTTTGTCCATGATTGCAACTTCTTCGCATCTGGAGGCAAACTCCAGCAGCAAACGCTCGCCAATGTCCGTGTGCGCCATTTGCCGCCCGCGGAAGCGAACAGTCACCTTTACCCGGTTGCCCTCGGCCAAAAACTTCTGGGCGTTGCGCAGTTTGACGTTGACATCGTTGCTGTCAATGCCGGGTGACATACGAATTTCCTTGATTTCCACCACGTGCTGGTTTTTGCGCGCTTCTTTTTCCCGTTTGGTTTGCTCGAACTTGAACTTGCCATAGTCCATGATTTTGCACACCGGAGGAACAGCGTTGGGAGAAATTTTGACCAGATCCATGTCTGCGTCAATGGCTTTTTGCAGCGCTTCAGCGCTGGACATTACGCCGAGCTGTTCTCCCTGGTCAGAAACCAGTCGGATTTCCTTGTCGCGGATTTCCTCATTGAGTTGATGCGTTTGCTTAGCGATGGTGAAACACCTCCAATAAAATATAAAAAGGGCATCGGAAGCCGATACCCACACAGAAAAACGCCCTGAAAAGAGCTGTCTTGCAATCTTAACCTCTTTGCAGCAATGGCGTGAGGTGAGGACGGGGTACCGTGCCTACTTTGTTGTCTATAGTAGGATATCATAGATATAGGGGAATGTCAATGATTATTTGCTACGCACTGCATGGCGAGTGTGTCTGTGGGGGGGCAGTATATCGCCGCAGTTTTCCGGCGATATACTGTTGCAGAGAAGTCGGCGTTTACTTGGTGCCGAAAATGCGGTCGCCTGCGTCGCCCAGACCGGGAACAATATAGCCGTGGTCGTTGAGCTTTTCGTCGATGGCAGCACAGTAGATATGCACGTCAGGATGCTCCTCTTGAATACGGGCAATGCCCTCGGGGCAGGCAAGAATATTCATGAGCTTAATGTGAGTCACGCCATATTTTTTGATGAAGCCGATGGCAGCGGCAGCAGAGCCGCCGGTGGCCAGCATGGGGTCAAGGAGAATGACTTCCCGTTCGGCAATGTCGTTGGGCAGCTTGCAGTAGTATTCCACCGGTTCTAAGGTATCCGGGTTGCGGTACAGACCAATGTGGCCGACCTTAGCTGAAGGAATGAGGGTCAGCATACCATCTACCATGCCGAGACCCGCCCGCAGAATCGGCACCAGCGCCAGCTTTTTTCCAGCCAGGTTTTGGAACGTGGCGGTGGTGATGGGGGTTTTGATAGTGGTGTCCTGCAAAGGTAAATCCCGGGTGGCTTCGTAGCAGAGCAGGGTGGAAATTTCGCTGACAACCTCACGGAATTCCTTGACGCCGGTGGCCTCATCCCGCAGGATGCAGAGCTTGTGCTGCACCAGAGGGTGGTTGACTAAATGTACGTGGCTCATATTATAAGCTCCTTTTTGCATGAATTTTCCGATGATAATTTTCTATTTTTCTGCCTCTCGAGCCAATTTTTCCCGCTCTGCCTGAGAAAGGCGCAGGTAAACCGGCGCAAGGCTGCGGGCACTGACTGCCTCTTGTTGCCGCACCAGTGCGCAGAGCGCCACGCCGTCGGCCCGTTGCTTGCGCACGTGGGCGGGGGCAAGGCGGGTGCCGGGAACTTGCTCATGGGTCAGATGCGCACCATCGCCCACCAAATAAGCGGACTGATTGTAGGCGGCAAGCCTTTCGGCCAGCAGAGGGATGGGGATGGCGCAGTCGGCCATAAGGCGCGTGACCTGACCGTTTTCGATGCGGAAGAGGGCGGTGTATACCTCGTTACGGCGGGCATCCATGACAGGGCAGACCAGCCCTTCGTGGTAGTTTGCACTGTAGGCCATGGCCTCCAGCGTAGACACGCCGAGCGCAGGAATTCCGGCGGCAAAGGCCAGCCCTGCTGCGCAGGACACGCCGATGCGCACGCCGGTGAAGCTGCCCGGCCCGTGGGCCACGGCAATCAGACTCAAATCTGCAGGAGTGAGAGCGCAAGTGGTGAGCAGCTGCTCTACCTGGGGCATAAGGGTTTTGGAGTGGGTGAAGCCACAGTCAGACATGGACTGAGCCAGCAAATGACCGTCCTGTAGGAGGGCAACGCTTGAGGTGACAGCGGAGGATTCGATGGCGAGAAGATTCATGGCAGCGCCTCCACAACAATCCGGCGGCTTGTTTCGTCCAGCCGGGAAATAGTTACCTGTAGCTGGGCGGAGGCCATGAGCCCAGGGGCTCGTTCGCTCCACTCGACGGCACAGATGCCGTTACGGGCAAGATATTCGTCAAAGCCGATGTCGTAGAGCTCATCCTCGCTGCCTAAACGGTATAAATCGAAGTGAAACAGAGGCATTGGGCCTTCGTATTCGTTAACAATGGTGAAGGTCGGGCTGGTGACTCGGCCGCAATAGCCCAGACCGGTGGCCAGACCCCGGACAAAGGCGGTTTTGCCTGCACCCAAATCCCCTCGCAGAGCCAGTAAGGTGCCTGGAGCCAGGGTTTTAGCAAGGGTTTGCCCCAGCGCTTCGGTTTCTTCTGGCGATGCGGTTATATACTCCATACGGCTGGCCCCCTTTTCCTGTGATGATTAAATTTGTGTATGGCTGCAAAACTCTCTCCAGATTGTAACACAAATATTCCGGTTTGAAAAGCGAAAAGAATAAAGTCAATGACGGCATCTGAGCTTTTTTTGGCGTGGTTTTTTGCGAGCCAAGTGAGGGCGAGAGCTATGTTTCCAGCGCTGGAAAGTGGACAAACGGAGCGTTTTGTGATAGGATAAAAAAAGAGAGGAGTTGTCGTTTGTGGGTGCTGTGTTCTTTTTATTGTTTTCCGGTGTGATTGTCGTGGTCTTTGCGGCTCTGGTCTGTATTGCGCTGATTGGCATCAGTGCGACAGTGCTAAGCATCGGCGGCGGCATCGCTATGGCGAGCATGAAAGATGGCGAGACCAAACGACTGCTGGGGCGGCTGTCGGTGATGACGGCTCTGTTGGGTATTGGTTGCATTATCCTGCTGAAACTTCTCTCCGGCACAGGGCTGATTGTCTTCTTGCTCTGTGGTGGTGTTATTTTTGCTCTGGGCATGGGCGGCATGAGGCGTTCGAAGCTGCTGGAGCACAAAGTGAGGAGAATCGTTGGCATAGGGGCATTTTTCTGCGGCATGCTGACGGGAATTTTTATGGTGCTGTGTTCCGTGGTAATGCTTATTCTGGGCGCACAATAAAATAAAGGGTATGCAAAAAGCCGCTACCGGATGAATTCCGGCGGCGGCCTTTTTATAAAAATTTATAGGCGTGCAGCGATGGCGGAAAGGAAGTCGCTGGTGCTGAGGGCTTGAGCCGGTGCATCTCCCTCCCAGAGGCCGACCAAGTCACCGGTCATCCGACCGCTGCGGATCGTGTCCAGACTGGCGGCCTCCAGCTTGTCGGCGAAGGCGACAAGGGCGGGGATGTCGTCTAGCTCGCCCCGCTTGCGCAGGGCTCCGCTCCATGCGAAAATGGTGGCGATGGGGTTGGTGGAGGTGGCTTCTCCCTTGAGGTGGCGATAATAGTGGCGGGTGACAGTGCCGTGGGCAGCCTCGTATTCAAAGGTGCCATCGGGGCTGACCAGCACCGAGGTCATCATAGCCAGCGAGCCGAAGGCGGTGGAAACCATGTCGCTCATCACATCGCCGTCATAGTTTTTGCAGGCCCAGATAAAGCCGCCTTTAGAGCGAATTACACGAGCCACCGCATCGTCAATGAGAGTATAAAAATACTCAATGCCGGCGGCATCAAAGGCGCCGCTGTATTGCGCATCATAGATTTCCTGCAACATATCCTTGAAGCGGTGGTCATAGGTTTTGGAAATCGTGTCCTTGGTGGAAAACCACAAATCCTGCTTCTGGTCAAGAGCGAAGCGGAAACAGGCGTGGGCAAAGGCGGCGATGGAGGCCTCTGTGTTGTGCTGGGCTTGCAGGATGCCTGCGCCGCTGAACTGATGTACAAGCTCCCGCACCTCACGGCCGTCGGGATAGGTGACCACAAGCTCGGCTGTGCAGGCGCCGTCTGTGCGCAGCTCGGCGGCTTTATATACATCGCCGTAAGCGTGACGGGCAATGGTGATAGGTGCCTGCCAGGTTTTCACCGAGGGGGAGATGCCGTCTACCATAATCGGTGCGCGGAAAACAGTTCCATCCAGCGTGGCCCGAATGGTGGCGTTGGGGGACTTCCACATGTGGGAGAGTTTGTATTCCTCTACTCGCTGAGCATTGGGCGTGATGGTGGCACATTTAACAGCAACGCCATACTTGCGGTTGGCCAGCGCTGCGTCCATGGTAACCTGATCAGCGGTTTCCTCACGATAGGAAAGTCCGAGGTCGTAATACTCGCTTTTCAGCTCCACAAAGGGGCAAATGAGCTTGTCCTTAATCTCCTGCCAAATGATGCGGGTCATTTCGTCGCCGTCCATTTCCACAAGAGGGGTGGTCATTTTGATTTTTTCCATGGGAAAGTCATCCTTTCTTGCAAGCACTGTTCTGTTCCGAACCATTGTAGCAAAGAAAGCAGTGCTTTGCAAGTTATCGTTGCAAAAATTGCAGAGCTTTGCTATAATGTACAAATGTTATCCCGCAGGGGAGGAAAGGTCGATTGTTATGACGAAAACAAGTATTCCCGCAGGGTATACCCCCCTGCTGAATTTATATGATACACAGAAGGCCATTGGCCTGCTCAAGCGGATGTTTGAGGACACGCTTTGCGGTGCGCTGCGGTTGCGGCGGGTTTCTGCCCCCCTGTTTGTGGAGGGCTGCTCCGGTCTCAACGATGATTTAAGCGGTGTAGAGCGGCCTGTGGCCTTCGATGTGCCCTGGGTCGGGCGGGAAGCACAGGTGGTGCATTCGCTGGCTAAGTGGAAGCGATTGGCGCTGCATCGGTACCATTTTCCTGTGGGTGAGGGCTTGTACACCGATATGAATGCCATTCGGCGGGACGAGGAGCTAGACAATCTCCACTCAGTTTACGTGGATCAGTGGGATTGGGAAAAGGTGATTGCCGCCCGTGACCGGAACACGGACTATCTCAAGCAGACCGTGAGCGACATTGTCTCCGCTATCTGCGATACGCAGGACACCCTGCGCAGCATGTTTTCAGAACTGAAGGCTCTGCCTCTGGTAGAGCGGACAGTGAGCTTTGTCACGGCGCAGGAGCTGGAGGATTTGTACCCCGGACTAAACGGCAAGGAGCGAGAGGATGCTTATGTACGGGAGCATCCGGTGACTTTCTTGATGCAAATCGGTGGAGCGCTGAAGTCGGGCAAGCCTCACGACGGCCGTGCGCCGGATTATGACGACTGGAGTCTCAACGGGGATATTTTGCTGTGGAATCCGGTGCTGGAGTGCGCCTTTGAAATTTCCAGCATGGGTATTCGGGTGAGCCCGGAGAGCCTTGACCGGCAGCTGACAGAGGCAAATGCGGATCATCGGCGGGCGCTGCCGTTTCATAAAATGCTGCTGGAGAACCAGTTGCCTCTGACCATGGGCGGCGGCATCGGCCAGTCCCGGCTGTGCATGCTGCTGCTGGGCAAGGCTCACATCGGCGAGGTGCAGGCATCTATTTGGGACGAGACTACGAAAAATATTTGCAGCGATGCAGGCATAGAGCTGTTGTAAATATGGAACGGTACGAGGCGTTTGTTTTGTGCCGGAAGAGAATATAATAACGAAAAGCGCACTCGAGTGGGTGCGCTTTTTTACTGCTGCGGGCGCTCCGGCCAGACCGTTACTGGTCGGTCGCAGATGCGCTGCATGTCCCGCATGACTTCGTGGGCATCGCCGTATTTGCCCTCATAATCCAACACCCGTCGTTCTACAAAAGGCAGTACCTGAAACCTTCCTGCTAGCTGTTCCAGCTCCGCCATGGCGCCGGGATAGCCGTCTCCAACTTCGCGCAAAATGAAACCAATCTGCATGGATATCCCTCCCTGTTTCGATTGTGGCTTTCTCTGCTCCATTTTATGCAGGACAGGGAAAAATGCTAACGAAAACCTGCTGTTTTATTTGACATTACAAAGGATAAATTGTAAAATACAAGATACGACAGCATACATTGGAAAGGAGCAGTATTATGCTTTTCTCCCGCTACGAACGGTATCAATATGCGGTTTCACCGCTTTTCGAGGTTATCTGCCAGCTTCGTTTTCCCAGCATTCTGAAAATCAACGCCGGCGACCCGGTAGAATTTCAGGAGCGGCTGCGGCAGAAATGCCCCCGCTACTCTGTGCATCAGGAGCAGCCACAGGCTCGCAAGGCTGATGGCAGAACCGAGCAGTTGCCTCCCATTCTCAACCACACGTTTATCAGCGAGGACGGCACTTGGAAGGTGAACCTGACCAAGGATTTTATTGCCCTGTCCTCCGTGCGGTACACCACATGGGAGGACTTTGCTGCAAAGCTGGACGAGGTGCTGGCTATGTTCATTCAAGTATATCAGCCCGCCTTCTTTGACCGGATTGGTTTGCGCTATGTCAACGCTTTTAGCCGCAAACGTTTGCAGATGGACGAGCTACTTTGGGATGATTTGATCAATGCGCCGTTCATCGGCGTTTTGGGCGAAGCGGACATTGAGGAAGCTGCGGTAAGCAAGTCGGCATTGAGTGCGGATGTGAGTTTGCCCGGCGGGCTGCTGCTGCATCTTCAGTGCGGGCCGGGTAAGCTCTCACCTCAGCAGGCGAGCAAGGACGAGGAAGTGAAGTTTATCCTCGACCACGACTATGCTGTGCGAGGCAATATGCAGGCGCAGGAGGTGCCGGAAAAACTGGAGGGCATGCATCACTATGCTGTCCGCCTGTTCCGTGCCGCCGTTTCTGACCAGTTGCACGCAGCGATGGGGCCGACGCCACTATGATGAACGAAAAAAATTATACGCTACTCTGCGATTTTTATGAGTTGACTATGGCCAATGGCTATCTGGAGTCAGGCATGGCTGACCAGATTTGCTATTTTGACGTGTTTTTTCGCTCGGTTCCCGACGGCGGCGGCTTCGCCATTGCAGCGGGCTTGGAGCAGGTCATTGACTATATAACCAACCTCCGCTTCACGTTTGAGGATTTGGAATTTTTGCGGGAGAAGGACGTTTTTTCTGAGGAATTTTTGCGCTATTTGGGCGGGTTTTACTTCTCCGGCGACATTTGGGCAGTGCCGGAAGGCACGCCGATTTTCCCGCAGGAGCCTTTTCTCACTGTGCGAGCCAAATCCATCGAGGCTCAGCTGATTGAGACGTTTTTGCTCCTGTCTCTCAATCACCAGAGCCTCATCGCCACCAAGTCGAACCGAATTGTGCGGGCGGCAGAAGGGCGGATGGTTAGCGAATTCGGCGCCCGCCGGGCGCAGGGGGCAGACGGCGCTGTCTTGGGTGCCCGGGCATCCTATCTGGCGGGTTGTCACGGCACGTCCTGTACGCTGGCTGACCGCTTGTTCGGCACGCCGGCAGGTGGGACAATGGCTCACTCCTGGGTGCAGATGTTCCCCAGCGAGTACGAGTCTTTTGCGACTTATTGCCGTATGTATCCCGACGATCCCACCCTGCTGGTGGACACCTATAACGTGCTCAAATCCGGTGTGCCCAATGCTATTCGGGCTTTTTCAGACGAACTGACGCCGGAGCAACGAAAACGCTGTGCGATTCGACTGGATTCCGGGGATTTGACCTACCTGTCGGTGAAAGCGCGGGCGATGCTGGACAAGGCGGGGCTGACCGATTGCCGCATTGTCGCCTCCAACTCACTGGATGAGTATATCATTCGGGACTTGCTGCGGCAGGGGGCGGCTATTGACGGTTTCGGCGTAGGCGAGCGGCTGATTACCAGCAAGAGCGACCCGGTGTTCGGCGGGGTTTACAAGCTGGCGGCGGTGGAAAACGACGATGGGATTATGCCAAAAATCAAAATCAGCGAGAATCCGGCCAAGATGACCAATCCTCATTTCAAGCGGGTTTACCGGCTCTTTGACCGGGAAAACGGCAAGGCCATCGCCGATTATATTACGCTTCACGACGAGGTGGTGGACGACGGTGCACCACTGGAGTTGTTTGATCCGGTGTCTACGTGGAAGCGAAAGAGAATTGAAAATTTTCAGGCGGTTGAGCTGCTTGTGCCGATTTTTCTGGGGGGCAAGCTGGTGTATCAGGTGCCAGATATTGAGGCATCCCGCAGTTACTGTTTGGCGCAGGTGGATACGCTGTGGGATGAGGTGAAGCGGTTTGAAAATCCGCATAACTACTACGTGGATGTGTCCCAGAAGCTTTGGGATTTGAAGCAGAATATGTTGAAGCATGCGCAATAAAAGATGTTAGATAGAAAATCCCCTGCGCAAATGTGGACAGTGTTCATAAGGGAGCAACTACCAAATATAAAAATAACGAGATAGGCAGCCAACAGGCGAATGTATATAACAGTAAAATCGATAGGG